>Ga0209389_1000022_pt1 | contig 166756 bp, 140 predicted proteins | sample CowpearedBW_FD_187526 | JGI IMG/M metagenome (GOLD analysis project Ga0209389, IMG submission 187526) | Root nodule microbial communities of legume samples collected from California, USA - Cow pea red BW (SPAdes) (version 2) | ecosystem: Host-associated > Plants > Roots > Nodule | place: USA... | reverse complement strand
TGCGCCCTACCGAGTAGATGGTCTTGCTGGTCATCACGTTGGCCAGCACCTGCCCGGTGCGCACGTCCACAGCGCGCAGGTTGACGGTGACCTGGTCCACCCGGTACTCGCGGGAGATGTCGATGCCCAGGTAGCGGGCGCCTTCGCCGCCGCTGCGCACGTTGGTGTCGTAGGCAATGATGCCGCCCTCCAACATCAGGTTGGCGGCCTGCAACGGTGGCAGCTCGCCCATGATGTTTTCCGCCACATCAGGCTTTTTCTGCGATGCGCGGATGATCTTGCGCTCGGTCAGCAGGTTCTGCAGCCCTTCACGCTCCAGCACCACGAACCAGCCGCTGGCACTCAGGGCATCCATCAACATGCTGGCCGCGCCTTGGGTGACGCTGGTGGAGAACGAGCTGGCCGGGGTCGGCTTGTACTGCCCGGTCTGGTCGCGGAAGCCATACACCACGGCCATCAGCCGGCCTTTGGGCCGTGGCATGTTGATCAGGTCGTAGTAGGTCGAGGCCCGAGGGGTCAGGGTCGGGGTTTCCGAGTCCTGTTCGGCCGACATGGGTTCGCGCAGGCTGCAACCACTTTGCAGGCCCAGGGCGGTGAGGATCAGCAGCGCGCTCAGCAGACGTTTCATGGTGTTCTCTCCCCAACATAAAAGCCCTTCCCTCTCAGGGGTTCAGGCCGCTGACCTCAATGATCGAAATTTCTCCTGTGGCACGATCGGTGACCTTGATGCTCAAGGCCCCGGAATCGTCGATGACGTCGATGAGAAACGCATCGGTCGCCATGCTGCCGGTGTTGCCGTTACTGATGTTGTCCAGCAACTGCGACAACATCCGCGACTCCAGCTGGTTGCTGAAGCGCTCAAGGGCCGTGGTGCCGGTAAAGGCCGAGGCGCGGTCCTTGAGGTCCGGGTCGTCGTAGTCGTTCTGCGCCTGGGCGTTGTTCAGCAGCCATGTGCCGTTCAACGGGTTGCCGCCAAAGGCCGGGTTGACCGGGGTGTACACCAGCTCGGTGGCCTGGGCAGCACAGGCGCTGGCCAGCAGGCAGGCGGCAATGCAACGGGGTATGCGGTGGTTCATAGCTCGTCCCTCTCCAAGTCGGTGGTGTCCTGTAGCAGGCGTTGCAGCTTGCGTTGAATGATCTGCTGCTTGACCAGGTCGGCAGCGGCGACGGCCTCGTCTTTGAGCTCGGTGGTATTGGGTGGCAGGAAGCGGCGGTACACCACTTCACGCTCGAACTCCACCGTCACCAGGCTGCCCCAGCGGGCATCGGGGCGTTCGCGTACCACCAGGTTGAAGTCCAGACGGCTGGTGGCACGCAGGCGGTCGGCGAAGTAGTAGTAAAAGTCGTGGCCAATGTGCGAGATGGTGTTGTCGACGATAAAACCCTGCATCTCGTCTTCAGCACCCGCCTTGGCGCAGGTAGTCACCCCAGCCATCAGCAGCAGGCTCAGGCACAGCGCAGTCAGGCGCTTCATGGCGTGTCTCCCGGGCCCGCATTCGTCTGCACACCGCGTGCACTTTCGGTAAAGGCCTGCTCGGCGACGAACTGCCAGTCGCTGTAGTGCTCCATCCCCTCGAACCCGCTCCATTCGGCGCTGAAGCCACTGCGCTTGAAAGGGGTGGCGTCCGAACGGCTGTAGACGCCAGTGATACGGCCGTCGATCGAGCGCAGCAGGCCCCATTCGTCGCTGTTGCTGATCGGGTCAGGGTAAAGCCTGCGAATGTGCCGTTTGGCCTGCGGGAAACGGTTGTCCTGCAGCAGGTCGGCCAGGTCTTGCGGGTACTGGGCCAGCCCGGGGGATGCGCGGTAGTAGCTGCGCAGGGCCTGGGCGTACTGGCTGCCGACCCACAGCAACTGGCGTTCGCGGTCGCGCTGGGCGGCGCTCGCCCAGATCGTGCCGGTGGCCGCCAGGGCCACGCTGCTGACCGCAATCAGCAGCAGCACACCCAGGTAGGTGAAGCCACCGTTGGCCTTACCATTCAGCGAAGAGGCTGCCATCACGCGCCCTCCCTGTGGCACCGCTCTTGATATCGGCCACGCCGCCCGCCACGCCCTCGGGGGGCGGCACCAGCTGCCAGGCATCGCTGCGCTCGGTGATCGGGTCGACCGGTGTGTTGCGCAGGTAACGTTGCTCCACCAGTTGTTCCAGCGAATCGGGGTAGTGGCCGGTATCACCGTAGTAGTGGTCCAGCGCTTCGCGCAGCACTGCCAGGCTTTGACGCAGGGTGGCCTCGCGCGAGCTTTCCAGGCTGTTGAAGTAGCGCGGCATGGCGATGGTCATCAGCGTGGCGATGATCGCCATCACCACCAGCAGTTCGATCAGGGTGAAGCCTTTGCTGCGTTTCATGGCTGTCACCATTGCCCGTAAGGGATATTGTTCAGGCCTTTGCCGCGGGCCCTGGAATACACGTCGAACACGTCTTCGCCATCGCGCGGGTTGTCGGGGCTGCTGTCGTAGGCGCGCAGGCCCCAGCCGCCTTCGTCTTCATCCTTTGCCGCCACCAGCGGGTCGTGCGGGATGCGCCGCAGGAAGTAGAACTTGGCGCCCTTGGCACTGCGCACATCGCGCACGCCCTCTACCAGCACCTGCAGGTTCGGCGGGTAGCCACTGCTGTCCACGCGCTTCTCGATGTAGCCGGCGTCGAAGGCCCGCTTGTAGGCATCGATGGCGTCGCGAATCTGGTACAGCGCCTCGCGCAGTTGCTGCTCCTTGCCGCGGCGTACCACCGTTTCGGTCAGCGGCGCGGCCATGCTGGCGAGCAACCCGAGCAGTGCCAGGGTCAGCACCACCTCGATCAGGCTGAAGCCGTGCATGCGACGCCGCGCGTTCATGGCCGTGGGCTCCCGTTGACCGGGGCGACCGCCATCTGGCTGTCCACGACCGGTTCATCGGTGGTCGGCGCATTACCGGGTACGTCCATCGGCGGCAGTGGCGCCATCTGGCGCACCTGCATGGCCGACTCGGTGCCCGTGGAAAACTCCATGTCCGACGGGCTCTGGTACGGCAGGTTACGTACGATGCGCGGGGTGATCGCCAGCACCAGCTCACTCTTGCTCATGTCGTCCTTGTTGCTGCCGAACAGCCGGCCCAGGCCCGGGATATCGCCAAGGCCGGGAATCTTGTTGCCACTGGCGTTGTGGTCGTTGCGCACCAGGCCGGCCAGCACCTGGGTTTCGCCGTCATGCAGGCGCAGGCTGGTCTGCGCGTTGCGGGTGTCGACCTGGACCGGGATGGTGCCCTGGCGGGTGGCCTCCAGCGGGGTGGCGTTGCTGACCTCGAGCGCCACCTTGATCGCCACTTCGTTGTTCAGGTGCACGGTGGGCTGCACTTCAAGCTTCAAACCGACGTCCAGGTAGGTGACGCTCTCGGTAATGACCGGCCCTTGGGTCGACGGCACCGAGGTGGCGCTGATGATCGGTACCCGCTGGCCGATGTGGATGCGCGCTTGCTCGCGGTTGCTGACGCGGATCACCGGGCTGGCCAGGGTGTTGATGTCTTTGTCCTGGGCGTTGATCTTGGCCTGCGGCGCCGGCGCAATGCTGATGCGGCTGGAATTGATGCCCTTGAGCTGGTCGAGCACGCTGACCGGGTTGCCATCGTCGTTCAGCACGCCGAAGGTGTTCGGCCATTGCAGGCCAAGGTCGAGGATGCGCGAGGTGGCCACCTCCATCACCTCCACTTCCAGCACCACCTCGGGGTTGGACTGGTCCTGCGACTGCAGCAGCTTCTCGGCCATGCGCACCGCGTCCGACGTGTCGCGCATGGTCAGGGTGTTGAGGCGCTCGTCAACGAACACGTCGCGGGTCTTGAGCATGGTCTTGACCATGTTCAACGCGGTATTGGCGTCGATGCTGGTCAGGTAGAACGTACGCATGACCAGTTCCTGGTAGTCCTTGGTCTTCTGCGGCGAATCGGGGTAGACCATGACGGTGTTGTCGTTGACGATCTTCTGGCGCAGCTGGTTTTGTTCCAGCAGCAGCGCTATCGCGTCCTCGATGCGCACCTCGCGCACGAAGATGGTGGCTTTCATGTCCGGGCGCAGGTCCTTGTCGAAGATGAAGTTGATGCCGGCCACCTGCGACAGCACTTCGAAGATGGTCTTCAGGTTGGCATCGCGAAACTCCAGGGTGACCGGCCGTTCGAGCTTGCTGCGTAATTGCGGGTACGGCTGCGCGGTGCGTGCCTGCACGTTTTCGATGTCGCTGCGCAGGGTTATGCCCTTCTGGTTCTGCGGGTCCAGACGCAAGACTTCGCGCATGTAACGTTCGGCACCGAACAGGTCGCCCTGGCGCAGCGCCGCCTGGCCAAGCGCTACGCGATCGTCCAGGGTGCGGATCAGCTCCAGCTGGCGAATGCCATCCTGGGCGCGGCGGTTGTTCGGCTCCAGGGTGAGCACCCGGCCATAGCCCATGCGGGCATTGGCGAAGTCATGGCGGACGCGGTCGCTGTCGGCCTGGGTAATCAAGGCCTCGACAGCCGCCTGGCGGCTGTGGGCCAGGGCGATATTCAGCTCTGTGTCACGCGGGTCGTCGCGCAGGGCCTCTTCCAGGCGGGCGATGCCGGCCTCGTACTGGCCCTCTTTCATCAACTGGTCGCTGTCCTGGCGAACCGCACTGGAGCCGCAACCGGCAATGGCCACGCACAGCGCCACGAGCAGAAACGGAGCAGGCTTGCACAGCTTTGACGACTTCATGGTGCGCTCCCGACAGACAAGGTCTGCGACTGGTGCAAAGGCAGGTAGACCAGGTTCAGCTCGCTGGCCGATACCCGATCGAGGCGATAGGTGTCTTCGATCACGTCGCCTTGGCGCACGACGTAGAGTTTTTCGCCGCTCTGCAGGAAGACCTGCAGGTCGTCGCGGTCCCCCATGCGGCCGATGAACTGGAAAGGCAGCTCCGGGGCCGTCGGGGCCGCGGCGACGACAGGTGCGGTCATAACCGGTTGTTCGGTGACCGTGGCCAGGGTTTTGGGTGGCGTCCATTGCTGGGTTGGGAACAGGTCGCGGGCGGCCTGTTCCGGCCCTTTCGCGGGTAAGCCCGCGCCGACCATGGACGCAGCGCTTTCTGTTGCAGGCGCGGGTTTACCCGCGAAGGCCGCGACGCCATCGTACTGGCCAAACCAATGGTCCGGTGCCCAGGCCAGCGCCGCGCTCACGCCAAGGAAGCCGGCCCAGATGACTGCACGTTGTGTGTTCATCATGACCTCGACAGGTAAAGGGTCATGCGCAGGCGGGCATTGAGCTCGCTGTCGCCGATGCGTTTGCGTTGCAGCTCAAGGTCTTCCAGCACCAGCGTCGGCAGTTGCTTGAGCAGGCCCTTGATAAAGCCGCGAATCTGCGGGTAGCTGCCGCGCACTGGCAGCACGATCTGGTAGCGGGCCAGCTGGGTCTTGGGGTCGATGCCCAGCGCGTATTCACCGCGGGCCAAGCTGATGCGCTCGGCGCTGGCCAGGCGGTACAGACGCTCGATCAGCTCGCTGGCCTGGGGCTGACCGGGCAGTTGCTGGCGCAGGCTGTCGAGGGCCTGCTGCTCGGGCTGGACCGCAATCTTCAGCTCACCCCGCTTGACACGCCCTACCTGTTCGCTGGCCTGCGCTTCGCTGGCGCGCAGTTCGCGTACGCTTTGCCATTGCGGCAGCACGCCGGCACACCCCACGCCAATGGCGAGCAGGCCTACGGCTACGGCAGCCAGGCCTACCGGGCCGACAACGCGCAGGCGCTCCTGGAGGATCAGGCGGCTGAACGATTCAAGGGCGCGCATGGCCGATCTCCCAGGTGGCGGTGAGGGTGAAGCGCACCGGGTGCTCGGGCCGCGCAGCGAGCACTTCGTGGTTGAGCAGCGACACGTCGCTGAGCTCGTCGCTGGCTTCCAGCCGCTGGTGGTACTGCAGCATCGCTTCGAGGTTGCGCGCCTCGGCGGCAATGCGCACCTGGCCCTTGCGCGCATCCGGCGTCAGACCGAGCAGCGCGACGTCGTCCTGCGGCATGGCTTCAAGCATGGCGAACAGTTGCTGCCAAGGGCGTTGCAGTTGCTGCGACACACTGCGCATTTGTGCCAGGCGCTCAGCCTGCTCCCGGCTGGCAGCGCTGTTCTTGGGTTGTGCGATGGCCGGGCGCCGCCCCAGTTGCAGTTCCAGGCTATGGACGCTGGCTTCCAGCGCCACGTGCTCGGTCTGCAAGCGTTGCTGCAGCAGCACCAGGCCGGCGACCATGGCGCTGGCAAGGACGAGCAGCGACCAAACCAACGGGCCGCTGCGCCGTGGCTGGAATTCCAGGTCGAGGCGGCGCATGTCAGGCCACCGCCCGCCACATGGCGCACAGCGGGTCGGCTTCGCTGGCCGGCTGGCACAATTGCACGGCCGCCAGTTGCGGCACGTCGCAGCGGCCCGGGGCATGCAGGTACACCCTCGGCAGGTGCTCGCCATACAGCTCACAGGTACGCTCGATCAGTGCTTGCAAGGCCTGGTCGCTGTCAGCGCAGCCTTGCGCCAGCACTTGCTGCCAGGCACCGCCGGCGGCCAGTAGCAATACACTGCGACGCGGCTCGGCCAGCACGAACAGGAAGTCACCCTGCTCCAGCTGTGACCAGCAACGGTTGTAGGCAGCCATCAGGTATGGCTGCACCGAGCGCAGGCTCAGGCGGCTTTCCCGGCCCAGTGCCTGCAGCCGCTGCAGCAAGGCTTCGGGCAGCGCCGTGGCGATGCGGGCGGCACCGGCAGGCTCCGGTGACAGCACGATGCGCCAGTCGTCCAACGGCTGCCCGTAGAGGTTTTCGAAGCAAGCGCGGGCATAGGCGTCCAGCTCGCGAGGGTGGCCGATGGCGTCACTCCAGGGCACCAGGCAGAAGCGGCTGTAGCGGGCCGACAGCAGCACCCGCAACTGGGCGCCACGTACCGCATGCTCGGCCAGCAGTGCGGCCAGCCCGTCGACAGCAGCATCCCAGGTCGGTTGGGTGGCGTCGCTGCTGAACGCGCGGCTGCCCAGCCATTGGTGGTGATTGTTGTGCCAGCGACCCAGGCCGACACCCTCGGCGCCCAATACGGCGCAGTAACGGTCAGATGAATGTGACACGGTTGATCTCCTCAAGGGTGGTACGGCCATCGCGGACCAGGTCCAGGGCCGAGGCTCGCAGCAGGCGCAGGCCGCGCTGGCAGGCAAGCGTCTTGATCTGCGCCAGCGGGCGGCGCTCCACGATCATTTGCCGCAGGTCGTCATCCAGGTGCAGCAGTTCGGCAATGGCACTGCGGCCGCGGTAACCACTGCCACGGCAGTGGCCGCAGCCCTTGACGCGGACGAACGTCCAGCCGGCCACCCCCTCGCGGGTCAGGCCTGAGCCATACAGGGTGTCGTCATCGTGTTCGCAGGGCGTGGCGCAGTGCGGGCAGGCCAGGCGAATCAGGCGCTGGGCCAGCACCGCGTTGAGCGCAGAAACGAAGCTGTAGGGGTCGACCTGCATCTGGCTGAAGCGGCCAATCACGTCGAACACGTTGTTGGCGTGGATGGTGGTGAACACCAGGTGGCCGGTGAGCGCCGATTGCACGGCAATCTGGGCCGTGTCGGGGTCACGGATTTCACCGACCAGGATCTTGTCCGGGTCGTGACGCAGGATCGAGCGCAGGCCGCGGGCGAAGGTCAGGCCCTTCTTCTCGTTGACCGGGATCTGCAGCACGCCGGGCAGTTGATACTCGACCGGGTCCTCGATGGTGATGATCTTGTCCACGCCATGGTTGATCTCGCTGATCATGGCGTACAGGGTGGTGGTCTTGCCGCTGCCTGTAGGGCCGGTAACCAGGATCATGCCGTAGGGTTCTGCCGCCAACCGGCGCAGGGCGCGCAAGGTCTCGTCGGCAAAGCCCAAGGCTTGCAGCTGCACGCCGCTGACCCGGTCGGACAAGTCCTGCTTGTCGAGCACCCGCAGCACGGCATCTTCACCGAAGATGCTAGGCATGATCGACACCCGAAAGTCGATTTGCCGGTCGCCCACGGCCACCTTGAAGCGGCCGTCCTGGGGCACGCGTTTTTCGCCGATGTCCAGCTCGGCCATGACCTTGATGCGCGAGATCACCTGGTCGGCGAAGGCGCTGCCACTGGCCTTGCCGGCACCGTTGAGCACGCCGTCGATGCGGTACTTGATGGTCAGGCCCTGGCCGGTCATGCCCAGGTGGATGTCGCTGGCGTGCAGCTTGAGGGCGTCGTACAGGGTGGAGTTGACCAGCTTGACCACGCGGCTCTGGTCTTCGCTGATACTGGCCAGCGACAGGCGTTGCAGCGGGTCGCTTTCGCTGCTGGCGTCGGCGTCGTGGTCAAGGGCATCGACTGCGTGGAAGCTTTCTTCATGACGGGCCAGGAAGGTGGCCAGGTCGGCGGCGTGGGCCAGGTAAAGCGGCGCGCCTTGCAGTACGTCGTCGATCCAGGCCAGGCGGGCGTGGTCGAAGGGGTCGGCGAACACGCCCAGCAGTTGGCCGCCTTGCTCGATCAGCACACATTCGCGCTTGAGGCACTGGGCCAAGGCCAGCTTGTCGAAGCGTGGGGTGCTGGCCAGCAGGCTGTGGCTGTCGAGTACCGGGTAATGCAGGGTCAGGCCAAGGCGCCGGGTGAAGGTTTGGGGGGTGTCGCAGGCCAGGCGTTCCAGGCAGTCGAGCAGGCGCTCGTCAGTGGCTTGCAGACGGGCCTGGGCCAGGAGGTCGCGGGGGTAGGCGCATAGCGCTTCCGGGGTTGCATCGAATGCTTCTGGCATGGCCTGCGACTCCGCTCAGGGGCGCGTCGCAGGCTGGCTCGGCCAGGGGTGCGGGCGCCGCTATTCCCCTGTGAGCAGTTGATCGTCGTCGGGCCCTGGTGGCTTGGCGCCATTACGGCGGCGGTCGGCCAACACCCAGCTTCCATCGTACAACTGCAGGGGGAACGATTCGTTCCTGTTCTGGCGTCGTTCGACGAACCCTTCGGCCGGGTTGTCCGTGGCCCTGCGCCGGCGCTCGATGCCCAGCAGGTCGAAGATCGCACGCGCCAGCTCCATCAGTGGGAACGGCTTGAACAGGACGTGACTCACACCGAGTTCGGCGGCCCGCTCACGCACCTCGACGGTGGGGTGGGCGGTGATCAGCACGAAGTGGCATTGCCTGTTCTTGCGTACAGCCTCCAGAACCTGAAAACCTTCCATGTCGGGCAGGCGGTAATCCAGCACAACTACTTGCGGTGCCAGGCTATCAGCCTGTTCGATACCACTGGCACCGTCGTGGGCAACATGAACTTCCAGGCCTTGCGCCTGCAGATACGCTTGCAGGTTCTGCGCAAGAGTCTGTTCGTCATCGACTACCAATACTCTGTTCACCAAGGTCGACTCCCCAATACTGCCCGGTTCCCCGGTCTGCGAAGTGCGCCCTTGTAGAGACTTGAGCAGGCTTCGTGCCAGGCGTGAATAGTCATGTTGCACCACTGTAAGCCACTGATTTTACTAGGGTGCTGGCCAGCAACCCACCTACGCTGAGCAGGCGCACCCACCCTGTTCCCCACAAGCGGGGAAAATGATGGCACATTGCCAAACCCTAATTCCCCAGCATTGGGGCAAGCGCCATCAACGGCCTCAGTCAGCGATCTCCACTTTAGCGGACTCGCGCAAACGTTGGCGCACGGATTGGCGCGCCTGCGCCTCCCGCTGCCCGATGAGCGTTGCCCTGGCCAAGGCCAGACCGTGTTCGCGTATGACCGATGGATTATCACTTTGGTTCTGCGCTCCTTGCAGTCTCTGCTGGTTGGCATCATAAAATGCCTCCACTTCGCCCTGGCTCGGCGCGTCGACTGCGCTGAGCAGGGCGTACACTTGTTGGGCCGCCATCTCATGCCGGGTGTACTCAGTGTACTGCGCCCTGTCGAAGCCCGCCTCTGCCAGTCGCCTTTCGAATAACGCCGGGCTGCCAAACGCCGCTTCTATCTCGCCAACCTGTGCCGACACGTGTTCATCGCTGACGGCAATGCCTTGGCGTTGCGCTTCCTGCCACAACAACTCCTTGTCGATCAGCTCGTCCAACGCTTGGTCACGCAGGCGTTTGTACAGGCCTGGGTTGCGGATGCTAGTCACCGCTCGCCCCTGGGCGTCCAGGTACTCGCTGAAGTAGCGCTCCAGGCGCATCAACCCGATCTCGACACCATTGACCCGCGCCGCTGGCACATCGGCCCAGCTCACGCTGGTCAGCACCAGCAACAGGCACAACCACACGATCCGCATGACAACCTCCGCTCAAGGGCTGACCGGCACTGGCCGGTAGGGGGTGACCGCAGTAAAGCGTGGCCCGGGCAGGGCCACCGCCACCACATGGGCACCTGCCATGCCCTGGCGGCGACCAGGGCCAAAGCCCAGTGCCGGGGTCAGGCCGGTGGGCACATCGTGCAAGCCTTCGAGCGCAGCGATCAGTTGCTCGCGGCTGGCATCCCGTCCAATCTGCTTCAGCGCTTCGCTCAGCAGGCGCAACGCGCACAGCGTATTGACCTGCAACGACACCTGGCGCGGGTCCAGGCCCTGGCGCTGCTGCAGCCCGGCGAGCGTTGCCTGGCCTTGCTCGGTCCAGTCCTCTGGCACGTAGGGGTAGGCCAGAAACAGCCGCTGCGACCACTGCGCCGGCAAGCGCGCCACAGCGCCGGCTACCTGACTGGAAGCGGCGAACAGGTAGGGCTCGCGGCCCGCCACCTGCAACGCCGCCGCCAACTCGGCAAAGGCCTGGGCGCGGCCAAGGAAGACGATGCCCTGCCCGTCCACCGCCTGGCCGTCGAACGCCTGGATAGCGGGTGGCACCCAGCCCTGCTGTCGTAAACGCTCGCGCACCTGCTCGGCCAACGCGGCGTGTTCGTTACCGGCATACACCACGCGTAACTCATCCGGCGCCAAGCCCAGCGCCACACGGGCATGGCCTGCCAGGCTCAGCAATTGCTCGGGCAAGCCGGGCAGCGGGTCGAAGATCTGTGCGCTGCCGCCGCTGCGCGGGGTACTGCCGACCATCGGCACGTTCTGTGGCGCCAGCAAGGTCGTCAGGCGCTGGTCGAGCATGGGCGCCAATGGCGCGATCAGGGCGAACACTCGCTTTTGCTCGAGCAACTGTTGCAAGGCGCGTTCGGCACTGACCGGGTCGGAGCCTGGGTCAAGCACCACCAGTTCCAGGCGCCGCCCGTGAATGCCGCCTTGCTGGTTGAGTTGACCCACGCCGTCTTCCAGCACGGCGCGCACCACCTGCCCGGCTTCAGCCAGCGGACCGCTCGCGGGCAGCAGGGTCCCAAGGCGCAGCACGCCCTCTTCCACACCAGGGTCACGTTCTTCGGCCAAGCGTTTGAGATAGGCGGTGAGGTTGCGCTGGTCGGCCAAGGTCAACTCGAAGCGTGGCATGGCCGGGTCGAGGCGATTGCCAGCCGGGTCGATACCCTGCTGGATGGCCCGCGCCAGGCTGCTGTCGGTGTAGGCCGGGTAGCGGCGGCCGTTGGCCTCGCGCGGGCCCTGGCCGAGTGCCAGGCGTTGCCAGTCGAGGCCGGGGGGGCGAACACCGCCTTCGGCACGGCCACGGCCGTCGCTGCCATGGCAACTGGCGCAGGGCAGCACGCTGGCGGGGACTGTGATGTCACTGGCGCCGACCCGGGCTTGCAATTGAGCGTCGCTACTGGAAACGCCCTCGCGGTAGAGGCGTTTGCCGGCTTGTTCGTGGTCGGTCAGGCCCAGGGCCAAGGCTGAGGTCGAAGATGCCATGCCAAGCACGCATGTGAGCCATATCGCAAGCCCTGTGGGCGCGGCCTTGTGTCGCGAAAGGCGCGCGCAGCGCGCCCCTCTTTCTGCGCGTGAGCTGCCACTGCCGGGGCTGCTGCGCAGCCCTTTCGCGACGCAAGGCCGCTCCCACAAAAGCGGATGCCACAGAGGCCAATTCCCCAGGCGGCCCATGATACTCACCGACCGGCCAGCGGCTGGGTCAACAGTTGCATGCGCTGGGCAATCGCCACTGGTGGTGCATCCGGGCGAATCTTGCTCCAGCGTTTACCTGCAACATCACCGGCAATCAGCTGCGTCGAATGCTGCTCGGGACTCGGCAGGAACTGCCCTATACGGCCAAGCACCAGGTCGACATTGGCCTTGTCACCGGTCAGGAACAACCAGTTCGGCCCATCCACCCCTTGCTTGGCGGCGAACGCCTTCAGCGCCTCGGGGGTGTCGTTCAGCGGGTCACTGCTGATCGACACGAAGGTCACCTGGGCGGCCAGGGCTGGCCCCATGGCCTCGCGCACCTCGCGCAGCTTGCGGGTGATCAACGGGCAGGCATCGGTGCAATGGGTGAAGATCACGTTGAGCATCACCACCTTGTCCTTGAGCACGTCACTGTAAAAGCGCAGCTCGCGGCCATTCTGGTCCTTCAGCACGGTGTCGGTGAACCAGGTCTTGGCGTCGCGTGTACCGCCACCACTGGCCATCGCCTGCGGTGCTGGCTGCGGCTCGGGGGGTTGCGGCGCATGGCCTTCGTGGGCGAACGCCACCGACGTGAGGATCCACAGGCAGCCACCCAGTACCAGCCAGTCGAATGCGCGCATGCCAGCGCGGTGGGAGGTTGCAGTGCTCATGGTTGCACCTCGTGATGGTCGGCAATGGCGGTGCTCTTGGCATGTACCCGGCGCGCACTGAGGCGGTTGATTTCTTCGATCAATACGCCCGGGTCGGTGAAGCCGTAGTAACGCGTCCAGTGCCCGCTACGCCCGTCACCCACCAGTATCAGCGGCGGGTGCTGGCTGAGGTCGGCGTTGAAGCTGCCCAGCCCCTTCAGGGTTTCGGTGATGGCGTACGGGGTACCGGTCAGCCAGCTCCAGCCCGGCCCTTTCTGGAATGCCTTGGCATAGTTTTGCAGGCGCTTGGCGTCGTCACGCTGAGGGTCGACACTGATCGACACCAGGCGAACCTCCTCGCCTACCCGGCCGCCCAGCTGCTGCTGGACCTTGCCCATGATCGACGACACCACCGGGCATACCGTGGTGCAGCTGGTGTAAATGAAGCCCATGACCACCAGATGGTCACCCACCAGGTCTTTCTCCAGGCGTACCGGCATGCCTTCCTGGTTCAGCAGCGACACATCGGCAAAACGCACACTGGCCTTTTCCTGATGCGCCGCCGGGGGCTGCCCGGCATGGCCGTCATGCGCGTGACCGGCGTGGGCCATGGCCAGGTGGCTGGCGAATGCCAGGCTCAGGGCCAACAGTGTGCAAGCAGGCTTGGCGTTCATCGCACATTCCTCACGTCAGTCTGGGAGGCGTTGGTTGCAGCAGCCGGCAGAACGCGCAGGCTGGTGTAGTTTTCTTCGGCAAACTTGCGCCCCAACGAGGGCGACTGCACATGCAGGTACCAGGCGCCGGCCTCAGGCAAGTTCAGCGCTGCCTGGTAGACCCCCTCGCCCACCTCTTGCAGCTGCAGGTTGCGCGGCATCGACGATGGCGCCAGGAAGTAGCGCAGGCTCAAGTCGTTCAGGCCCAGGCGCGGCTGCCCGTCATCACCGACAATCCGTACCCGCGCGGTGAAGTCGCTGTGCTGCGGCAGCGGCTGGTCGAGGCCGATGAACTCGGCACGCGCACCTTTACGTTTGCTGGCATCGCTCCCTGCGGCCACTTCGGTACTGAAGCAATGAATGATTTGCGGCTGGTTGAGCAGGAAGGCAACGTCGAACTTGCCGGCGGCGGGCAGCTTCACCGTCGAGCCATACACCCCGGGGGCCACTTCGCGCAGGCTGCGGTCAACGACGATGGCGGCGCGGGCCTGGTGGCCGCGGTTGTTGTAGCCGGACATCGGTGCATTCATGCCTTCGGCATAGAAGTAGGTGGTGTTGTCCACCGGGTTGACCACGAACACCGAATTGTCATCACGCGATACCGACAGCCCCTGGGCCAGTGGCAGGTCGCCGGCCTGGCGCGGCGCTGCGGGGCCAGCCTCGAAGCCTTGCACGATGGGCGCACGCCCCTCGCCCAGGCTGGCCAGATTGATCATGCTCACTTTCGGCGAGGCCAGGCCACGCACATAGGCATAGCCTTTGGTGAACGTCAGCTGGTACGGTTCGGCCGCCACCGGAATGCGGTGGATCAGCTTGTCGGTACTGGCGTCGATGACCAGGGCCTGGTTCTCCAGGGTATTGAGCACGATGCCGTAGCGGCCATCATGGCTGAAGCGCATCGGCCCCAGGCCCTGTTCGGCCTGGACCGTGTGGCGCAACTGATGGCTGCGGGCATCGAACACCCGTACGCTGCCCTCCTCGCCATCGACCACGTACACGGCCTGGGACAGCGCCGAATAGCTGACCGACAGCGGGTGCGGGCCTACCTTGATGGTCTTGGCCAGGCGCATTTCCGGGATGTCGATGACGCTCAGGGTGCCGCTGTCGCGATTGCTGACATAGGCATAGCGCGAGTCGGCGCTGAAGGCGATTTCGTGGTGCCCGGTACCGGTGTTGAAGTGCTTCATGGCGCTGCGCCCCGGCACGTCGATCACTGTTACCCCGCCTTTGCCCGGGTCGCTGCTGTTGTTGCCAACCCACAGCCGATGCTGGTCCGGCTGCAGGGCCACGCGCAGCGGCTGGTCGCCGGCGTCCAGGTCGGCCACGCGGGTGAAGGTTTCGGTATCGATCACCGAGACCTTGCCCCGCTCGGGTATCGACACGAAAACCTGCTTGTCGTCGCTGGTGGCCGCCCAGTCCATGGGCCGCCCTGGCAGCTCGATGCGGGCCATGGTGCTGGTCACGCCCCCCACCGACACCGTCGGGTCGATCACTGTCAGGCTGGCGTCATTGTTCAACATCAGCAAGAAGTAGCTGTTCAGGTCGAGCAGCGGCCGGGCCCCGATGCTGCTCTTGAGAAACAGCGCGACCCGCGCCTTGCAGCTCTGCTCGCGGTCCCCGGCCGGGGCCGACTGCGCCGGGTCGATCCACGCCCCCGGGGCCATGCCCGACAGCGGTTGGCCACTGGTCTGGTCGCTGAGCTTGAAGCGGATGTTGGCGAAGCCGCCCTCCTTCAGTTCGCCGCCGGCCAATGGCCGGGCCTCGAACTCCACGTTCACGCCGTCCCGGCTGAGCCGGTGCAAGGCCTGCGAGCCGCCCCGTTCCTGCAACAGCTCGCGCGGGTCGCACCATAGCTTTTCGTACGCCACGCCCAGGCCAATCAGCGCTACCCCTAGCACTACCCCCAAGTAAGCAGGGCGAGTCTTTTTGTTCATGCTCGCGTTCCCCTTCCGTCACTGCGCCGGGGCCGTTGCCGGCGGCGCTTCGTTGGTCACCCGCAAGATCCCCCACAGCCCCGAGAGGTTGCCGTAGGCGGCGTAGTCGCGGAACAGGTAGTCACCCGTCACCGCGTTGGCACCGCCGGCACTCGGCAACATGAAGCTGAAGTGCGCCGCTGGCAGCACGCTTTCCTGCGCGCCGATGTACATGGCCATCGGGTTGTAGCCAAAGCGCACCGAACCGATACCAGGCAGGCCAATCGGGTAACCGTCCGCATCGCTCTTCTCGGCCTGGTAGTTGTGCAGTGGCCATACGTGCCCGTCCAGCTGGTAGACCATGCCGCGGCTGCCACCACTGGGCATCACGATATGGTTGCGTACCGGTTGGCCAGGCTTGGCGTACAGCACCGGGGTTTGCGGGTCGCCACCGACCAGGGCGTTGGCGTAGGCCATGTGGGCGTTGGGTACATCACCAAAGCCCAGGCCATTGGCGCGGCCGAATGGCGAGTCGGGCGCCATGCCGAAGCGCAGCCACAACGGTTCGGTCTTGTAGTTGACCGCCATGTTGCCGTTGTCTTGCGGGTCACCGGCAGCACCGTTGCCTTCGGTATTGATGCCTTCTACCGGACGACCATCGGCCCAGCGCATGTTCAGCGCGCGCTGCCACACCGTGACGAAGTCGCGGTAGTCCGGCTGGCCGCTGACCTTCACCGTGGCCTGGGTACGGGTAGCAGTATCCTCGGTCCAGGTGGCGGTTTGCGGCAGGATGCTCATGGCGCCCACCAGACCTTTTTGCGGCTGCTTGATGAAGTCTGACGGGGTCAGGTTGAGGCCGCCGAACTCGATAGGCGTGGTGTTTATGTTGTCCACTGTGCGGCCCAGCTGCGACACCGGTTTGCCTTCACGCTCCAGGTGGCCGGCGTAGTACTGGTACTCCTTGGTCGGGTAAGCGCCGCTGGTGCCGGCACGTGGTGGCACGGTCTGCACCGGGTTCAGGCCAACGTTGGCACCGTCTGACTTGGTGATGTCGTAGGCCAGCAGTTGCGCATGCAGGCCCACGTGGCTGGACGGCCGCATCAGGTTGTTGGCAAAGGCGGTGGAGCCTTCGCTGTCGAAGCGGTCACGCTTGACCACGTTGTGCATCACTGCAGTGCTCGGCAGGTCTGGCATCACCAGTGGCAAGCGGTTCTCCAGGGTGATGCTGATGCAGTCGCCGGCATTGGCGCGCAGTACCAGCGGCTCTACCGGGACACCCGCCTTGAGCTTGCCGGTGGTGGCATCGAGGTCAGCCTTGCGCACGTACAGGATCGCGGTCGGGTCATGCAGCGGCGCACTGTGGCCACCGATGGTGAAAGGCTCCCCATCTTCGGGGTCTACCCCGCTCACCAGCGGGATGGCGGTTCTACGGCTGTTGAACACCAGGGTGCCGCCGTTGGCCTTGAGCGCGCCACCGACATGCTGGCCGACGCCCGCCGGGTCATTGATGCTGACGCCGTTACGGTTTTCGAGGATGTCGTTGGCCAGCGCTGCTACGATCTCGTAGCTGCGCTTGACCGTGGTGCGGGTACCGATGCCGTTCGGGTTGGCCGTGGTTTTCGGGCAGATGCCGTTGAAGTTCACGGTGTTGCGCATGGCCACCGGCTGCGGGTTGTTGGGCAGCGGGAACAGGTCGGCACGCTGCGCGGTGTAGTTGCGCATGATGCCCCAGATACCGTTCCAATAGCCCTCCAAGGCCGCGTCCAGCGAGTACAGGTAGTCGCCGTTGGTGGCTGCCGAACTGGAGATCATCGACACCGGCGCCATGAAGCCCAACTGCTCGGAGATGCCGATCATTTGCGACGACTTCCAGCCCGAGTTGGAGCTGTTGCCGAAGCCAGAACCGTTCTGCAGCCATTTCACGCCGTGCAGGGTGACGTTGTGCTCCTCTTCATGGCCACCGGCGTGCATGCGCAGGCGCACGTTGTCGCCGGAATAGGTGCGCAGCAACGGGGTGAACGGGTCGCCCGGCTCGGCGCCAGCCGTGTTGACATGCGGCGGGAACAGCGTAGTGCCGCCGGTAGGGCCGACTGCCGAGGTAATCGCCGATGGCGACAGGTTCATCGCCGGGATGGCGCGGTCGGTACGGGTTTGCAGGGCATAGCTGAGGTCGCCGGCCAGGCCGTCGGCCTGCATGCCACGCTTGCCGTCCGGGCCGACCTTGTTCGGGTCATACACGCGCAGGGCCAGCGGCTCGTTGCGGTAGTTGACGACGAACATCCCCGGGTCATCCACCGAGATCGCCTGCGGGCATGGCCGGCTTGGGCAGCCCGGGTTGAGACCGCCGCGTTTCTCGACGATGGCTTCGAGCAGGTTCGACGCCTTGCCGCGCACGGGCGGGTTGATGGCGTAGCGGAAGCTGTCGGCTGTGGCCGGGTACGACTGGGCATTGGGAATGCCGTCCGGCCCTGCGCCTACGTACACCCCGGCTTCATAGGCATGCTGGAAGTCACTGTACTCCAGGAAGAACTCGCGGTAGCTGTCGTTCTTGCCGTCGCCATCGTGGTCGCCGGTCTGGATCACCGCCTGCCACGAGGTCGGGCCGCCGTCCTGGCGCGTGGCCGGGTTGTACAGCTGCTCGCCGGTTTCGGCGTGGTACCAGGTGGAGCCGGCCGGTTCGGCCAGCACGGTGGCATACAGGCCCAGTTGCTGGTGAGTCGATGGGCCAAGGTGGTCATGGGTGAAGATGGTACCCAGGCCGCGGTCGACGTTATGCACGTTCACCAGCGGGTCTGCGAACCAGCGCTGCATCGCGGTACGTGCGCCCAGCCAGTCGGCGCGACCAAAGCGGCCGAAGTACGGGTGCTGCCTGGCTTTCGGGCAGGCTGCGGTGCCTTCGCGGCTATCCCCTTCAGTGCAGCCATTGTAATTACGAATGGCCTCTACGCGCTCGACCACGCTACCGGGCGAAAGTATGCCGTCTTCGTAGTTCCAGCCGTTGGCCGAGCCGTCGGCAGCGGTCAGGTCCCACTTGGGCAGGTGGATGTGCTGGCCGATCACGTCGGTCGGGGTGCGCACCTGGTAATCGTCCATCTCATAGATGTTCGGGATCAGGTTGGTGTGCTGGTACATCGCGCAGTCGAAGGTGTTCATGCGCATCACCAGCGGCTCTGGCGGGCGCTGCTTGGTAATGACCGGCCAGGCGTCTTCCCACAGGGCAATGATGCGTGCCTGCGGGAAGTGGTAGCCCACTTTGTTGTACACCGCGTCGAACTGGATGTTGGCCCCTTTGTAGATGCGGGGGCGGTCGGCAGTGAAGGCCGAGGCGCCACGGAAGTTCACGCCCGTCAGGCTCTCTCCACTGTTGAACTCCCCAACCCCGGAAGACTGGGTCAGGCGTTTTCCACGGTCATCCATGCACGGCTCGTAGTACGGCGCACCTGCAGTCGGCAACGCGCCGTTGGTGCGGAACGCCTTGGCCACCGGCTGGCTGCCGGGGATCAAGGCATAGCTGGGGTGTTCAGCCATGGCGTGGAACTGCATGGCGGCCTGCTCGACATCGGTGCCCTCTTCCGGCAGGTAAATGGGCTTGGCCTTGTGCACGACCTTGGTGAAGTCCAGTTTGGTGGTGGTGGTCTCCGCCACGCCACCGGCGGACACACCGTCCAGTGCATGGCGGCCAAGGCCGCCGTCCCAGCCATCGACCTGGTTCGCATCCAGGTTGGCCCACAGGGCTTTACCACTGTCTTTCAGTTGCCGGGCCAGGGCCGGGTCGAGCATGTCCAGGGGCGGGGTTGGCGGGCGGTTGCCCACGCTGCTTTCCATGCCGCCGATCCAGAACGGGTAGCCTGGGTTTTTCAGCGTGCCGTCGGCGTTGCGGTTGGCCTCGGTGCGGTCGACCAGCGCCAGCGAGCCCACGGCCTTGCGCACGGGCGCCTCGCTGGCGTGGTCGTCATCATCCTCGTCTTCGTGGTCATCATCGTTGGCAGCAACCAACGCTTCGGAGAGCTTGGGCACGACCACGACTTTGCCGGGCATGGGCGCCATGGCCTTGCCAGGCAACGGCACGATGGCCGGAATCGGCGTACCGGCAACGATCTCGCCATCGGGCAGGGCCCGGGCGCCAGCGGCCGGCTTACCGCTACGCAGGGCGAACGGGGTACTGTGGAAGCCATTCTCGCCCTGCCCGCTCACCTCCAGCCGCGTGCCTTCCTCGAACACGTCATGTACCCGCCACATGGCCCACATGCCCTGGGCGAAGTGCGGGTAGAAGTGACAGTGATAAATGGCATCGCCGGCAACGCGGTTGCGGTTGCCCGAACCACCGTTGGCGATTTCGTAGGTGTAGCCGACGCCGGCGCCGATGCCTTGGGCATCGATGTAGTCGGAGTTGTCGTCATTGGGGTTGAACAACCACTGATGGCCGTGCAAGTGGAAGATGTGCTGCTCGTGCCCGTTGTGGGTGTTGCGGAACTTGGTGAAGTCACCGATATAGCTGTGGTGCACGTTGGCAGGCTCTGAGGGGTAGAGGGCCATGCTGGCCTTGACCCCGACGGCGCTGGCCGGCGGCACCTCGCCCGGGCGGATGTGTTCCAGGCCGACGTTGGCCGGTACATCCACCAGGGTGCCTATATCGCCGACCGTGTGGGCGCTGAGGAAGAACTCCTCATAGGCACACGACAGGCAGTCGTGCATCGGGCCCACCCCCAAGCGGTTGGCCACCACTTCGGCACCCATGCCACCAGAGCCGTAATTGATCATGAACGAATCGCGCGCCGGCTCCAGCACGTGGCCCATCACCGGGTCGGCCCAGTAGCCAGGGAAGGCCTGGGTGCCGGCAACCTCGTCGGCGAACTGCGAGGCGAAATCACGGAATGCTTCCAGTCGGTTGGGCAGCGCCGGGTTGCGTTTGCCCACGCTTTCCAGCGGGTAAGTGGAACTGGGGAAGCTACCGTCAGGGTTGGGCCCCATGACGATGGCATCGGTTTCGCTGCTGATGATCTCGTTGCCGTTGACCATGGCAATGATCGGTTTGCCGGCCTTGCCTTCGGCGATCCACGGTTCGACCTGCGGATAACGGGCTTCGTAGTCGATCACGGGCTGGCCGGTGGCGGTTCGCCCCGTGGTGGCCAGGCGCATTTCTTCTTCAGTGAGGGTGTTGCGGTAGGTACGGCCCAGTTTGGGCACGACCACCACCTGGCCGAACAGGCCGTTGGAGACGTTGCCCGCCGTGCCCTCGCCGCCGAACGTAGCGGCTTTGCTGGTGGCGGCGAAGGCCCCTTCGCGCTCGGCATACAGGGTGTAGCTGCGGGTGCTGCCGGGGCTGACGAAGAAGTTGCCGTTACGCCCGGTATAGGCGGAAATATCGGCAATGCTGTTCACCGCCTGCATCCCGTTGACCTGGAAGCCGACCATGCGCTCGGCCACCTGTTCGTCGGCGACAAAGCCTTCGCCGCCTTCGTTTTCAACCTCCGGCCCCTCTGCCTCACCCTCGGGCTCTTCAGCCTCGATACCGTGCTTGTTGGGATTCGCCTTGTAATCCAGCAGGTTGGTCAGGTTGACCGTCAGGCAGTCACCGACCGCCACGCGCAGCACGATAGGCCGCGGGCGCTTGTCCGGGCGCAGGGTGACCTTGCCCGGTACCGCGGCCCCGCCCTTGCTGAGGGGGACCTGCTTGTCGTCCACCACGTCCTCACGAAGGGCAAACATCATGCCGTTGGCGTTTTGCGCGCCAAGGCGGTTGAACATCAGTGGCTGGTCCAGTGCCACCACGTTGGCGACCAGGGTGCGCTGGCACTGCACAGCCGCCTCGCTGGTTGCTTCCCAGCCAAGCAAGGCCAGTACAAGTGATGACAGGATGGGGCCTTTGAGTGGCGTCGACATGCTGCACCTCCGGGACACAGGATCTCTGCCGGGAGCTGGAGCAAGGTGTGTGCCAGAAGAAAAATCCAATATTAATCAATAACTTGTACGATCAACCGCAACGGATTGGGGAGGATCCCCCAGCAGGTTCCCCCGAATCGGGGGACGAAATCCCGTGGGGGCAAAGGCTGCTCCACAGGCGCGCGCTGGCCTCACACAAGGTAAAAACGCACGGTACCCTTGCACAATTGTCGATTGTGCAAGGCAAATTCGCATGCCAGGATCCTGCGATCCTCCAGCGAACTCCAGACTTCACTTGGAAAATCAATAACAAAGCAGGGAGAACGCAATGACTGCACACGCTCATACCCCGGCAGCAACCGACCATGTATTGGCCGAGGTCCGCAACCAGATCGGCCACCTGACCCTGAACCGCCCAGCCGGTCTCAATGCCCTGACCCTGGACATGGTGCGCAGCCTGCGTCAGCACCTGGACCAGTGGGCCGACAACCCGCAGGTACGCGCCGTGGTCCTGCGCGGCGAAGGCCCCAAGGGGTTCTGTGCCGGTGGCGATATCCGCTCGCTGTACGACAGCTTCAAGGCCGGCGACACGCTGCATGAAACCTTTTTCGTCGAAGAGTACGCCCTCGACCTGGTCATCCACCGCTACCGCAAGCCAATACTGGTGATGATGGACGGCTTCACCCTCGGGGGCGGCATGGGCCTGGCCCAGGGCTGCGACCTGCGCGTGGTCACCGAGCGCAGCCGGCTGGGCATGCCCGAGGTCGGCATCGGCTACTTCCCGGACGTGGGCGGCAGCTACTTCCTCTCGCGCATCCCCGGCGAGCTGGGCATCTACCTGGGTGTCAGCGGTGCCCAGATCCAGGCGGCCGACGCCTTGTATTGCGGCCTGGCCGACTGGTACCTGGCCAGCGATCAGCTCGCTGCCCTCGACCGGGGCCTCGACCAGCTCGACTTCAGCGACCACCCGCTCAAGGACCTGCAAAACCTGCTGGCCAGGCTCGGCACCCAGACACTGGATGATGCGCCACTGGAAAAGCTGCGCCCGGCCATCGACCACTTCTTCGCCCTGCCCGACCTGCCAGCCATCGTCGAGCAACTGCGTGCGGTGAGCCTCGGCGACAGCCACGCCTGGGCGGTGGCCACCGCCGATCAGCTGGAAACCCGCTCGCCTCTGGCCATGGCGGTTACGCTGGAGATGCTGCGCCGGGGGCGCGAGCTGGGCATTGACGACTGCTTTGCCATGGAACTGCACCTGGACCGCCAGTGGTTCCAGCACGGCGACATCATCGAAGGCGTGCGTGCCCTGATCATCGACAAGGACAAGCAGCCCCGCTGGAACCCGCCGACCCTGGCCGCGCTGCAAGGCCAGCGGGTCGAACAATTCTTCGAAGGCTTGTGAGCCCGGGAGTACACAGATGCAAGACCTCGAACTGAGCGAAGAACAGATCATGATCCGCGACATGGCCCGGGACTTTGCCCGTGGCGAAATCGCACCCCATGCCCAGGCTTGGGAAAAGGCCGGCTGGATCGATGATGGCGTGGTGCGCAAGATGGGCGAACTGGGCCTGTTGGGCATGGTGGTGCCCGAGGACTTCGGCGGCAGCTACACCGACTATGTCGCCTATGCCCTGGCCGTGGAAGAGATCGCCGCCGGCTGCGGCGCCACCGGGGCGATGATGAGCATCCACAACTCGGTAGGTTGCGGCCCGCTGCTGGCCTACGGCACCGCCGACCAGCAACAGCAGTGGCTGCCACGCCTGGCCAGCGGCGAGGTGATTGGCTGCTTCTGCCTGACCGAGCCACAGGCCGGCTCCGAGGCGCACAACCTGCGCACCCGCGCCGAGCTGGTGGATGGCCAGTGGGTCATCAACGGTGCCAAGCAGTTCGTCAGCAATGCCCGCCGTGCCGGCCTGGCGATCGTCTTCGCAGTGACCGACCCGGAGCTGGGCAAGAAAGGCCTGTCGGCGTTCCTGGTGCCCACCGACAACCCTGGGTTCAAGGTTGATCGCAGTGAGCACAAGATGGGCATTCGCGCCTCCGATACCTGCGCAGTGACCTTCGACAACTGCCGCATTCCTGCCGCCAATATCCTCGGTGAGCGTGGCAAGGGCCTGGCCATTGCCCTGTCCAACCTCGAAGGCGGCCGTATCGGCATTGCCGCCCAGGCCTTGGGCATCGCCCGCGCCGCATTCGAAGCGGCGCTGGTCTACTCGCGTGACCGCATACAGTTTGGCAAGCCGATCAACGAACACCAGAGCATTGCCAACCTGCTGGCCGACATGCAGGTGCAGGTGAACGCCGCACGTTTGCTGATCCTGCACGCCGCCCGCCTGCGCAGCGCCGGCAAGCCGTGCCTGTCGGAAGCGTCACAGGCCAAGCTGTTCGCTTCGGAGATGGCCGAGCGGGTGTGCTCGATGGCCATCCAGGTGCATGGTGGGTACGGCTATCTGGAAGATTACCCGGTGGAGCGCTACTACCGGGATGCGCGGATTACCCAGATCTATGAAGGGTCGAGCGAGATCCAGCGCATGCTGATTGCACGGGAATTGAAAAACTATCCGCTGTAACGCAAAGGCAACGCGGTTCTTGGGGGCGCGGGCGACGCTGTGGCTGGCACCGGCTTTGCCGGTGTTCGCGGGCGCGCCCGCTCCCACAGGAATGTCACCGCGGCAAACTTCTCGCCTCAGCGCCAATACCGCGCGTCATCCACCACCCTGGCATGCCCCTCGAACAGCGCCGGCAACTGCTCCTTGAGGTAGTCGATCCAGGTGCGCACCTTGGCGTCCAGGTAGTGGCGTGACGGATACATCGCATACAGCGCACTCTCCCTCAACCGATACGGTGCCAACAACCGGCGCAAGCGCCCCTGCTCGATCGCCTCGCTGGCGGTGTAGAACGGCAGCAGGCCAATGCCCATACCCAGCTCGCTGGCCACCAGCATGGCGTCGGCAACGTTGGTGGAAAAACTGTCATTCGGCGCAATCACGCACTGGTCAACCCCTTGCGGGAACACCCAGTCGCCTTCGTACATCGGGTAAGCCATGCGCAGGCAGCGATGGCCGTGCAAGTCTTCGGGGCGCTCCGGTACACCGTGGGTATCCAGGTAACCGGGGGCCGCGCAGGGGATGCTGAAAATGTTGCCCAGCGGCACAGCGATCAGTTGCGAATCCGGCAGCGCACCGTCCACGGTGATCACCACGTCATGCCCTTCTGCCAGCGGGTCGGGGTTGCGCTGCGACAGCGTCAGCTCGATCACCACTTCCGGGTATAGCGTGTTGTAGCCGGCCACCAGCGGCATCAGCAACAGCCCCATGCCGTGCGGGCAGTGCAAACGCAGATGGCCGCGAGGCGTGAGGTGCGCCCCTCGCGCTTCGCCCACGGCTTCTTCGGTCAGCAGCATGATCTGCCGTGCACGCTCCAGAAACCGCTCACCCGCCTCGCTCATGCGCAAGCGCCGGGTGGTGCGGTGCAGCAGGCGGGTCTGCAGCTGGTTCTCCAGCTCGGCAACGATGCGCGAAACCTGCGCTGCAGAAATATCCAGAGCATTGGCAGCTGCAGCGAAGCTGCCACATTCCACCACACGGGTGAAGGTACGCATGGCATGCAGCATGTCCATGAAGGTGTGCTCCTTTCTTTGTCTTATTCTTGCGTTACAGGCAGGAATCTATCACGGTTTAGCCCATTTATTGTGGATGACCAATGAATAGATCATTAGCCATCCATTAAAAAAGGAGCCTGTCATGAAACGCTCGATCACTGTCCTTGCCATTGCCGCTGCCTTCGCCTCGTTCGGTGCTTTTGCCGATGCCGGCAACAACCAGCCAGTCAGCAGCCAATATGAATACGGCATGCCGCTGGACGTGGCCAAGGTCATCTCCATCACACCGGCCAGCAACGCAGCCGACTGCCAGGTAGGCACCGCACACATGGTGTACGTCGACCATCAGGGCCAGAAGCGCGAAATCGACTACCGGGAAATGGGCAACTGCTCGCAGCAGTGAGTCAGGCCAGCACCTGGGTGATCCAGCCCACCTGCTGATTGAAATCGTCGATCTTCGCCTGAGGCACCGCATCGCGGGCCCGCTGGAAATTGGCCAGGGTCTGCTGCTTCTGCCGCAGCATGCGCCGCCACTTGACCACAAACGCCTCGCTTTTCTCCTGCATCAACACGGGGCCGAAGTACAGCTGTTCAGCGCTATACACCCCCCTGCCCGGCTCGGCGACGATGATCTCGTAATCGAAGCGGTTTTCCCGTAGCAGCTCTTCGCTGACGATCTGGTAACCATTGCCCGCCAGCCACTGGCGCAGTTCGCGCTCACCGCCATTGGGCTGCAGTACCAGGCGCGTGACGCCGCCAAGGCGCTGCTTGCCGGCTTCGAGTATCTCGCACATGGTGTCGCCGCCCATCCCGCAGATGCTCACCACCGAGATACGGTCTTGCGGCTCGACCGCTGCCAGCCCATCGGCCAGGCGCACGGTTACCTGCGCTTGCAGGCCGTTTCTGCGCACATTGCGCTGGGCCGAGGCGAACGGCGTCTGTGCCACTTCACCCGCTACCGCGGCCTCGAGCACGCCACGCAGCATCAAGGCCACCGGCAGGTAGCCGTGGTCCGAGCCAATGTCGGCCAGGCGCGCGCCCTGTGGCACATGGGCGGCCACACGCTCCAGGCGCCTGGACAAAGTCTGTTCGTTCAACGTAAACCCCTGGTTTTGCAATCGCCTGCGATTCTGACGGCGAACGCCGCGCATTTCAAACGCCGAGGCACCCTCGACCGGGCAGGTGCGCTCGCGTAGGCTTGCCGTTTTCCTTCCGTTGCAAGGCAGACACACCATGGCACATGCAGACATCATCTACACCCCGGACCCGGACGCCGAGTCGATTTCCTCGGACGTTGCCGAGTACAACGGCGTGCTGGTCACCACGCAAATCCCGACCCACGCCGACGGCAGCCTGGAACTGGGCGGCATCGTCGAGCAGAGCGAATGCACCCTGCAGGCGCTGAAAGTGGCCCTGGAAAAGGCCGGCAGCGGTATGGACCGCGTGCTGCACCTGACCATCTACCTGACCGACATGGCCGACCGCGCAGCGTTCAACGAGGTGTACCAGCGCTTCTTCAGCAAGCCCTGGCCGGTGCGTGCGGCGGTGGGTGTGGCTTCGCTGGCCTTTGAAGGCATGCGTGTGGAAGTGACGGCGATGGCTGCCAAGCGCTGAGCTGCGCTTGTTGGGGTGCGCAGCGCCCCCAACATCGTTGACTGACTGCAAGATCGCCGGGGCCGCTCTGCGGCCCTTTCGCGACGCAAGGCCGCTCCCACAGTTGCGCGTACCCGCAGCCAATCCCGCACCTCTCGGCACCCCAATGATGCCGCCAGCCCGTTTCACCGCTACAATGCCCGCCTAAACCGTGACAGCCCGAAAATATAACGACATGTCCCTTCCAAAGAATCACCTGGAACTGCTCAGCCCTGCCCGTGACGTGGCCATCGCCCGTGAAGCGATCCTGCACGGCGCTGACGCCATCTATATCGGCGGCCCGAGCTTCGGCGCGCGCCATAACGCCTGCAACGAAGTCAGCGATATCGCCGAGCTGGTCGAGTTCGCCCATCGCTACCATGCACGCGTGTTCACCACCATCAACACCATCCTGCACGACAACGAGCTGGAACCGGCGCGCAAGCTGATTCACCAGCTGTACGATGCCGGCGTGGACGCGCTGATCGTGCAGGACCTTGGGGTGATGGAGCTGGACATCCCGCCGATCGAGCTGCATGCCAGCACCCAGACCGACATCCGCACCCTGGAACGGGCCAAGTTCCTCGACCAGGCCGGGTTCTCGCAACTGGTACTGGCGCGGGAGCTGAACCTGCAGCAAATTCGCGCCATCGCCGCCGAAACCGATGCCGCCATCGAGTTCTTCATCCACGGCGCGCTGTGCGTGGCATTCTCTGGCCAATGCAACATTTCCCATGCGCAGACCGGCCGCAGCGCCAACCGTGGTGATTGCTCGCAAGCCTGCCGCCTGCCCTACACGCTGAAAGATGACCAGGGCCGCGTGGTTGCGTTCGAGAAACACCTGCTGTCGATGAAGGACAACAACCAGACCGCCAACCTGGCTGACCTGGTCGATGCCGGCGTGCGCTCGTTCAAGATCGAGGGCCGCTACAAGGACATGGGCTATGTGAAGAACATCACCGCCCATTACCGCAAAGAGCTCGATGCCATCCTTGAAGACCGCCCTCAGTACGCCCGCGCGTCCAGCGGCCGTACCCAACACTTCTTCCTGCCCGACCCGGATAAAACCTTCCACCGCGGCAGCACCGATTACTTCGTGACCGACCGCAAGGTCGATATCGGCGCCTTCGACTCGCCAACCTTCACCGGCCTGCCGGTGGGCGTAGTGGAAAAGGTCGGCAAGCGTGACATGCAAGTGGTCACCGACGTACCGCTGACCAACGGCGACGGCCTCAATGTGCTGGTCAAGCGCGAAGTGGTGGGCTTCCGCGCCAACATCGCCGAACCGCGTGGCGAGTTCGAAGAAGACGGCCAGAAGCGCTACCGCTATCGCGTCGAGCCCAACGAAATGCCCGAAGGCCTGCACAAGCTGCGGCCCAACCACCCGCTGTCGCGCAACCTCGACCACAACTGGCAACAGGCCCTGCAACGCACCTCCTCCGAACGCCGGGTCGGCGTGGAGTGGCACGCTGTCCTGCGCGAGCAGCGCCTGATGCTTACCCTCAGCAGTGAAGAAGGCGTGAGCGTGCAGGTGGCCCTGGACGGCCCATTCGGCGTAGCCAACAAGCCGCAGCAGGCACTGGAGCAGTTGCACGACCTGCTCGGCCAGTTGGGCACCACCCTGTACCACGCCGACCGCATCGAACTGGATGCCCCGCAGGCGTACTTCATTCCCAACTCGCAGCTCAAGGCCCTGCGCCGCGAAGCCATCGAGGCACTGACTGCAGCACGCGTGCAGGCGCATCCGCGTGGCGGGCGCAAGGCCGAGACCACGCCACCGCCGGTGTACCCCGAGTCGCACCTGTCGTTCCTGGCCAACGTATACAACCAGAAGGCCCGCGACTTCTACCACCGCCACGGTGTGCAACTGATCGATGCGGCCTATGAAGCGCATGAAGAACACGGCGAAGTGCCGGTGATGATCACCAAGCACTGCCTGCGCTTCTCCTTCAACCTGTGCCCCAAGCAGGCCAAGGGCGTGACCGGCGTGCGTACCAAGGTGGCACCGATGCAGCTGATTCAGGGTGACGAAGTGCTGACCCTGAAGTTCGACTGCAAGCCGTGCGAGATGCATGTGATCGGCAAGATGAAGAGCCACATCATCGACCTGCCGACCCCGGGCAGCGCGGTGGCCCAGGTGGTGGGGCATATCAGCCCCGAAGACTTGCTCAAGACCATCCCGCGCGGACCGCACTGAGTTCGCCGGGCAGGGCCTCTTCGCGGCTAAACCGATGCGTGTCCACCCCCGGTGTAGGAGCGGGTTTACCCGCGAATACGGTAGCCGCGACAACGGTGAACGGCGGGTGGACATTGGCCAGCAGGCCCGGCCCTTTCGCGGGTGAACCCGCTCCTACATAGGCTTGTGCTTCCCCTGTAGGAGCGGGTTCACCCGCGAATACGGTAGCGGCGACAACAGTGAACGGCCGGTGGACATTGGCCAGCAGGCCCGGCCCTTTCGCGGGTGAACCCGCTCCTACGCAGGCTTGTGCTTCCCCTGTAGGAGCGGGTTTACCCGCGAATACGGTAGCCGCGACAACGGTGAACGGCGGGTGGACATTGGCCAGCAGGCCCGGCCCTTTCGCGGGTGAACCCGCTCCTACGCGGGCTTGTGTAAGAGCGGCTTCAAAGAACAGCGCAAGCGTACCTCAGCAGCGCTCAGCGTATCTGGTGCTTGTGCAACAACCGATAGAACGTCGGCCGTGAAATGCCCAGCACCTTGGCCGCCACGCTCAGGTTGTCGCTGTGCCGGTTGAGCACATCGCACAGCGCCTGGCGCTCGGCGCGCTGCTTGTATTCTTCCAGCGTGCCCAGCGGCTGTTGTTCCGGGTCGAGCAGTTGCAACCCCAAGTCCTGCGCCTCGATCTGCCGCCCTTCGGCCAGCACCAACCCGCGGCGCACGCGGTTGGCCAGTTCGCGCACATTGCCCGGCCAGTCATGCCGCCCCATCGCCGCCAGGGCATGGTCGCTGAACGACCGTGGCCGACGCCCGGTCTCCACACTGTAGAAATGGGCAAAATGGTTGGCCAGCATCGACAGGTCACCATGCCGGTCGCGCAACGGCGCGGTCACCACCTGCAAGACGTTCAGGCGGTAATACAGGTCTTCGCGGAAACGCCCTTGCTCGATGGCCCGCTCAAGGTCCACATGGGTGGCCGCCAGCACCCGTACATCCACCGGTATGGGCTGGCTGCCACCCACGCGCTCAATGTGCTTCTCTTGCAAAAAACGCAGCAAGTTGGCCTGCAATTCCAACGGCAGGTCGCCGATTTCATCAAGAAACAATGTGCCGCCATCGGCCGCTTCGATACGCCCGGTCTTGCGCTGGTGGGCACCGGTAAAGGCGCCCTTCTCATGGCCGAACAGTTCGGACTGGATCAAGTGCTCGGGGATCGCCCCGCAGTTGATCGCGATGAACGGCTGCTCGCTGCGTTGCGACTGACGGTGCAAGGTGCGCGCCACCAGCTCTTTGCCGGTGCCGCTCTCCCCGCGGATCAGCACAGGCGATTCGGTGGGTGCCAGTTTACCCAGCAACTTGCGCAACTCGCGGATAGGCCGGCTTTCGCCGAGCAACTCATGGGTTGCCTCATCGACCTTGATGGCCCCCTTGCCGCGCAAGCGCGCCATGCCGAAGGCCCGGCCCAGGGTTACCTGCACGCGGGAGACGTCGAACGGCAGGGTATGGAAGTCGAAAAACCACTCACACACAAAATCACCGAACGCCGGCATGCGCAACTGATCGGCGCTGAGCACGGCAATCCATTCGGTGTTGCTGCGCTTGATCATGTCCTTGACCGCGTCCGGGTGCCTCAGGTGCGAAGCCTGCAAGCGCAATAGCCCGACATCGCACGTGTGGTCCAGCGCAGCCCCGAGCATACAGCTGTCCACATCCCAGCCTGCGTTGCGCAGGCCAGGTAACAAGCGGTGGCAATCGTCGCAGGGGTCGACGATAAGCAAACGGCGTTGAGCGGCAGGCTGCTGCATGACCGATCCTTGGCGCCAGTTTTTGGTTTTTTGAAGTAAAACAGCAAGTTGTGGCGCCCGTTTAACAGTAGCAACGAAGTTGACGGTTCCCAGTACCGTCTGTCTGCCGAATCATTTTTTTACAAACCGCCACGGGAATTTTCGCACTTTATCGACATCACATGGCGGCGCAGGCAAGAACAGCGTCGACCCTGAAAAAAAATTTACAGCCAATGTGTGACTTACCCACGAACAACGAGCATCAGTAGACATAACCCCGCGCTGCACTTCGCGATCAATGAGGCGACTTTGAAGCAACGCGGACTTCACTTCGATGTTTGGGACCATAGAGAGACCGAACCATGAATGCCCCGCTCCGTGTCAACGAAGCACTGCTCATTGCCGACCACGCCTTCGAACCTTTCCAGTGCGTAGCCTGGGATGCACCCAACGGTACTGGTGAACTGAGCCTGGCAGTGATCGACCGGACCAGCACCCGCATCGGCGCCAAGCAAGTGTCGTCGCGCATCTACTCCGACCCGGCCCAGTGGGCCAGCCTGATCGAAGAAGTGCGCGCCGAATTGTGTGAAAAGGGCTACGACCTGCAACCGTGGTCGATGCCGAAGTAATATTGGCCAGCACAACAAGTGCGTGCATGGTCACGCACTTGTACAACTTCTCTGTTGCTGTTGTGGCAACTTTCCCAATTGCGACAACGTGTCGCAACCTGCCAGTTCAATCCACCACCTTGAATTGTTGCAAGTGCTGGTAATCAGCCAGCAATTGTTCTGCCAGACGCTGCGCGCGTCCCAGGCGCACGGGCGCCAGTTCCATATCGACCAACAACGTGGCGCATGGCATCGGCTGCACGGTATTGCTGTGCTGCAGGCGACCGTCGGTGAACACCAGGCAACGCAAGGCCTCTTGCGGATGGGCTCGCTGCCGCGCCTGTAGCCAGTGCCGCGCCTGTTCCAGTGCGGCGATCAGCGGCGTGCCCCCACCTGCTCCCAAGGCCTGCAGCCAGGGTTGCAAGGCAGCGGATGCCTTCAGCCCGTGGCGCTGCCACTGTGGTGTGCGCCCGCTGGCAGTCAGCAGGGCCAGGCGGGCGCGTTGTCGATAGGCTTGGTCGAACAATGCCGCCAGCAGCCCTTTGGTCTGTGCCAGCGCCTGATGGCGCCGGGTTGAAGCCGAGGCATCGACGATCACCAGCCACAATTCTGCCGGCCTGCCTTGGCGCTGCTGCCAGCACAGGTCCTGTCGCTGGCGTGGCCGCCCTTTGAGCAAGGTCGGCAGCCAGGCTACCCGGCCGGCCGCCGCATTTCGCACGAGGCCACGGCGGGTACCGTTCTGCTTGCCTATGCCCGTTCTGGCATCCGCCCCGTTGGCTGGTGGCTGGGGGATGCTCAGGGCTTTTTTGCCCAGTTCGGCACCTCGCGGCGGGCGCCGCTGGCTACCGGCTGTGCCGGTAATGCCCCCCAGTCGCCCTGCCCACCCTGTTCGCCCGGGTTGCCGGCGCCGGGCTGCTGGTCAGGCGGCTGTGGCGCCGACGGCGGGCTGGCCTGGGGCGTCATACGGCGGCGATGGCGCAGGGCGAATTCGGCCACCGCCTCGACATCCACTTCTTCGATAGCTGCAGCCCCACGCCAGGCACAGTGGGCGCGCGCAGCGCGCAGCCACACCAGGTCGGCGCGCAGGCCGTCCACGCCGGCGGCGTAGCAGCGCTCGGTAATCCAGGCAAGCGCCTGGTCATCCAGGGCAATGTCGGCCAAGGCCTGGCGCGCCGCGTGGCAGCGCTCGCGCAGTTGCGCCTGGGCCTGGGCCCAGTGTGCGCAGAACGCCTGAGGGTCACTGTCGAAGGCCAGACGGCGGCGAATGATCTGCTGCCGGGCCTCGGGCTCCGGCAAGCCCTCCAGCGCCACGTTCAAGCCGAAACGGTCGAGCAACTGCGGGCGCAGTTCGCCCTCTTCCGGGTTCATGGTGCCGATCAGTACGAAGCGGGCGCTGTGCCGATGCGAGATACCGTCACGTTCGATACGGTTTGTGCCGCTGGCAGCCACGTCAAGCAACAGATCGACCAAGGTGTCGGGCAGCAGGTTGACTTCATCGACATACAGCACACCGCCGTCGGCCTGGGCCAGCACGCCCGGGGAAAACTGCGCCTTGCCCTGCCCCAGCGCGGCATCCAGGTCGAGGGTGCCGACCAACCGCTCTTCACTGGCGCCCAATGGCAAGGTGACGAACGGGCCTTCGCCAAGCAGGTCGGCCAGGCCACGGGCCAGGGTGCTCTTGGCCATGCCACGCGGCCCTTCGATCAGCACACCACCGATCCTGGGGTCGATGGCGGTCAGGCACAGCGCCAGCTTGAGGTCGTCTGCACCGACCACGGCCGCCAGCGGAAATTGTACGGGTTCACTCATTTCAAGCCTGTTCCTCGCCATCGAGCAGTTGGTCCTCAAGGGCTTCGCGGTAGTCGCCCGGCGCCTGCCACAAGCCGCGCTGCTGGGCCTCCAGCAGGCGCTCGGTGAGGTCGCGCAGGGCCTCGGGGTTGTGCTCGCGCATGAAATCGCGGGTTGCCGGGTCGAGCACATAGGCATCGGCCAGCCCCTGGTAATGATGGTCGTCGATCAGGTGCGTGGTGGCGTCGAAGGCGAACAGGTTGTCGACTGTCGCGGCCATCTCGAAGGCCCCCTTGTAGCCGTGACGCTTGACCCCGTCGATCCACTTGGGATTGAGCGCACGCGCGCGGATCACCCGGTTCAGTTCTTCCTTGAGGGTACGGATGCGCGGTCGGTCGGCCTGGCTGTGGTCGCCATGGTAGCTGGCCACCACCGCCCCGGACAGGGTTTCCGAGGCCGCCAGCATGCCGCCCTGGAACTGGTAGTAATCGTTGGAATCGAGCAGGTCGTGCTCGTGGTTGTCCTGGTTCTGCAGCACCGCCTGCACCTTGGCCAGGCGCTGGGCGAACTGGGCGCGGGCCGGGGTGCCGTCGTCGCTGCCGCCGTAGGCATAGCCGCCATGGTTGAGGTAGACCTCTGCCAGGTCGTCGCGGCTGTGCCACAAGCGCCCGTCGATGGCGTTCTGCACCCCGGCACCGTATGCGCCGGGTTTGGCACCGAACACCCGCCAGCCAGCCTGACGTGCAGCCTGCTCGGCATCCACGCCTTGAGCCTGCAGCGCGGCCCGCTCGCTGCGCACGCGGGCAGCCAGGGGGTTGAGGTCGTCAGGTTCGTCCAGCGCGGCCACGGCCTGCACGGCGGCGTCGAACAGGCGGATCAGGTTACCGAAGGCATCGCGGAAGAAGCCGGAAACGCGCAAGGTCACATCCACCCGCGGGCGGTCGAGCAGGCTCAACGGCAAGATTTCGAAGTCGTCGACGCGCTGGCTGCCGGTGGCCCAGACAGGCCGCACGCCCATCAGCGCCATGGCCTGCGCGATGTCGTCGCCGCCGGTGCGCATGGTCGCCGTGCCCCACACCGACAGGCCGAGCTGACGCAAGTGATCGCCGTGGTCCTGCAGATGGCGCTCGAGGATCAGGCTGGCCGAGGCGAAGCCCAGGCGCCAGGCTGTGGTGGTGGGCAGGTTGCGCACGTCCACCGTATAGAAGTTGCGGCCAGTGGGCAGCACATCAAGGCGCCCTCGGCTAGGCGCACCACTGGGGCCGGCGGGCACGAAGCGCCCGGCCAGTGCCGCCAGCAGGCCATGCATTTCAGCCGTGCCGCAGGCGTCAAGGCTGGGGGCTACCGCTTCACACAGGGCCTGCACTACAGCGTGCACCGGTTGCCACTCACTCAGGTCGGGTAACTGTGCCGTGCCCTCCAGTGCCTGCCCGATCACCTGAAGTGCCAGCAGCTCAATGCGCTCGCGGGTGTCGCCACAGGTGCGCCAAGGTTCATTGCTCATGGCCTGCAGCTGTTCAGGGCGTATGCCCTGCCACGGCTGCCCAAGGTCGCAATCGAGCGGGTCCCAGCCCGGTATCAGTGCTTTGGCCAAAGCCCGCAGCAGGCTGGCATTACCGCCACGGCCGTCGCCACGCTCGACCCGCAACAACGCCAGCAGCGTATCCAGGCGTAGCCGCCCTTCAGGTGACTGACCAAACACGTGCAGGCCATCGCGAATCTGCGACTCCTTCAGGTCGCACAGGTAGGTATCCAGGCGCGGCAGCCAGAGCGCCGCATCGTCCAGTTGCCCTTCCAGTTGCAACTCACGGTCGATGTGGTTGGCCTTGACCAGCTCGAGGATGTCACGCTGCAACTCGCGGGCACGTCGAGGGTCGAGCAACTGCGCTTCATAGAACTCGTCGGCCAGTTGTTCCAGGTGGCGTAGCGGGCCATAGGTTTCGGCACGGGTCAGCGGCGGCATCAGGTGGTCAATGATCACCGCCTGGGTGCGGCGCTTGGCCTGGGCACCCTCGCCCGGGTCATTGACGATAAACGGGTAGATGTTCGGCAGCGGACCCAGCAGCGCGTCCGGCCAGCACTGCGCCGACAGCCCGACGCCTTTGCCCGGCAGCCATTCGAGGTTGCCATGCTTGCCAACGTGGATCACCGCATCGGCGGCAAATGCGTGACGCAGCCAGAAATGAAATGCCAGGTAGCCATGCGGTGGCACCAGGTCAGGGTCGTGATACACCGCGCTAGGGTCGACCTGGTAGCCCCGCGCCGGCTGGATACCGACGAAGGTCAAGCCAAAGCGCAGGCCGGCAACCATCAGCCGGCCGCTGCGGAACATCGGGTCCTGTTCGGGTGGCCCCCAGCGTTCCAGTACTGCCTGGCGGTTGGCCTGCGGCAGGCGCTCGAAGGCCACCTGGTAATCGGCCAGGCTCAGGCTCTGGGCACAGGGACGCTGGTCGAGATGGTCGAGGTCGTTGGTCACGCCACCGAGCAGCTGGTGGATCAGTTGCGTACCGCTGCCCGGCAACTCGGCCAGCGGATAGCCTTCGGCCTGCAGCGCCTTGAGGATGTTGAGTGCGGCAGCGGGCGTGTCCAGGCCGACGCCATTACCAATGCGGCCATCCCGGGTCGGGTAGTTGGCCAGCACCAATGCCACGCGCTTCTGGGCATTGGGCAGGCGGGCCAGCTCGACCCAGCGGCGGGCCAGCTCGGCGACAAAGTCCATGCGCTCGGGGTGGGCGCGGTAGCAGACAACGTCGGACTGGCTGCGCTCGCTGCGCCAGGCCATGTCCTTGAAGCTGACCGGGCGCGTGATGATGCGCCCGTCCAGCTCCGGCAATGCAATGTGCATGGCCAGGTCGCGCGCGCCCAGGCCCTGCTCGCTGGCTTCCCAGCCAGGCTGGTTGTCCTGCGCACAGATGGCCTGCAGCACCGGGATGTCGCGGCGAAACGGGCGCAGGTTGGGGCGCTCGGGGCTGGACAAGGCGAAACCGGTGGTATTGACCAGCACTTCGGCGCCGACCTCGTCCAGCCAGGCTTCGACCTGTTCCAGGCAGGCGCTTTCCTTGAGGCTGGCCACGGCGATCGGCAACGGGTTCAGGCCGGCAGCCTGCAGGCGCTGGCAGAACACGTCGATGAAGGCGGTATTGGCCGCTTGCAGGTGCGAACGGTAGAACAGCAGCGGCGCCACTGGCTGCTCGGGGTGCCAGTGCGGGTACCAGTCCTCGAGTGTCGCGCTGCCCTTGGCGGGGTGATAGACCGCCGTGCGCGGCAAAGGCTGCGGCTCGTCCCAGGCATAGTCGCGGCCCAGCCATTGGCTGGCCAGGCAGTTGAACAGGTTGATGGCGTTGGCCTTGCCGCCCTGGCGCAGGTAATGCCAAAGCCGCTCGGCCTGCTCACCGCGGACGTTGCCCAGGCGGGTCAGCTCCGGGTCCGGGCGGTCATCGCCCGGCACCAGAATCAGCTGCACGCCACGGGCGGCCAGCTCGACCAGTTGTTCGACACCATAGCGCCAGTAACCAACGCCACCGTGCAGCGACACCAGGATGACCTTGGCGTGGCGCAGCACCTGGTCGACATACAGGTCGACCGAGGCATGGTTCTGCACCTGCATCGGGTTGGCCAGGCGCAGGCTGGGAAAGTCTTCGGGCAATTGCTCGGCGGTGTCGGCGAGCAAGGCCAGGTGTGAATCGCCGCTGCAGAGAATCACCAGCTCGGCGGGTGTCTGGCCGAGGTCGGCAATGCTGTCATCCGGTACGAAACCACCGGGCTGGGTCCGCAGCAGGTGCATGGGTCAGGCGCCCAGTGCCTGGCGCAGGCGCGCTTCCAGCTGGGCAGCATCGAGGTCCTGGCCGATCAGCACCAGGCGGGTGATGCGCGGCTCATCGGCGCGCCAGGCGCGGTCGAAGTGCTTGTCGAAACGGGTGCCCACGCCTTGTACTAGCAGGCGCATCGGCTTGCCCGGGATGGCGGCGAAGCCTTTGGCGCGCAGGATACCGAACTCCACCACCAGCAGGGTCAGCGCATCGAGCAGCAGGCTTTCGTCGGCTTCAGGCAGGTCGATTGAGATAGAGTCGAAAGCGTCGTGGTCATGATCGTCATGATCGTCGCCATCGTGGTGCGAATCGTGGTGGGTTCGGCGGCCATCGATATGCGCCTCGGACTCGGCACCCACGCCCAGCAGCACCTCCAGTGGCAGCTTGCCGCTGCTGGCCTCGATCACTTTCACCGCCGGCGGCAGTTCTTCGGCCACCTCGGCACGCACCTTGGCCAGGCCTTCGGCGTCGATCAGGTCGGCCTTGTTCAACACCACCAGGTCGGCGCTGGCCAACTGGTCAGCAAACAGCTCATGCAGGGGCGATTCATGGTCCAGGTTAGGATCGAGCTTGCGCTGGGCATCGACCTGGTCCGGGTAGGCAGCAAAGGTGCCGGCGGCCACGGCCGGGCTGTCGACCACGGTGATGACCGCATCGACGGTGCAGGCGTTACGGATTTCCGGCCACTGGAACGCTTGTACCAATGGCTTGGGCAGGGCCAGGCCGCTGGTTTCGATGAGGATGTGGTCGAGGTCGCCACGGCGGGCCACCAGCTCGCGCATCACCGGGAAGAATTCTTCCTGCACGGTGCAGCACAGGCAGCCGTTGGCCAGCTCGTAGACGCGGCCGCTGGCTTCTTCTTCGGTGCACCCGATGCTGCACTGCTTGAGGATCTCGCCATCGATGCCCAGTTCACCGAACTCGTTGACGATGACCGCAATGCGGCGCCCCTGGGCGTTGTCGAGCATGTGGCGCAGCAAGGTGGTCTTGCCCGATCCGAGGAAGCCGGTGACGATGGTGACGGGGAGCTTGGCCAGTGTTTTCATGTCGCATTGCCCTTGGCAGTGTGGCGCGGGCATGCAGGACGACAGCCGCAGGCCAGGCCGGCCGGGCTTGTTCGCCACCGGATCACCCCGCCCGGTTGAAAGTCGAAAACGTGACGAGGCAGGTCTCCTGGCTTGCACCGTTCCATGTCCCCGTTCAGTCGAACAGCGGGCTGGCGGGATGACGCCTTCCCGCGCGCTGGCGCAGTGGCTGTGTCGATCCGTTGTCGGTGCTTACAGTTGCGGGGGCAGCCGCGGCTTGTACCGCGTTCCCGTCTTAGCTTCGGCCAGGCCGAAGAACCTCGAAGTGGGCAAGGCTACGCAGTGGCTGGCGGGTGGTCAACCATTGCTGCCGGCTGGTCGACCATAAGGGGAGCAACTGCGCTACAGTGGCACCTTTTCAACGGACAAGGACGCCCCATGCCCCTCGCCCCCGCCCTACCGGTACTGCGTATGTTCTCGGCCGACAAGGCCAAGGCTTTCTACCTGGATTGTCTGCAGGTGCAGGGGCAGGCCCCGTTAGACAACCACCTGCGCTTTTGCCAGCAGATCGATGACGAGGCCAACCCATGAAGGCACTGGGCAAACGCGAAATAGGCCGCCTGGAGCGGGAGTTGGTGGCATGCCTGACCGATGCCTGCGAAACCGCCAAGGCGGAGATTGTCGGCTTCTGTTGGCTAACCCATCGCCTCAACCCGGAGGACTTTCCGAGCAGCCTGCGTATTACCTGGGTATTCGAGCAAGAGGCCGACAAGGCAGCGGCCGTGGTCGGTGATGCGAAGGCGCGCATGCTGGCACTTACCGCTCTGGCGCTGGAGCAAGCCGGCATTGAGCTGGACCATCCGGCCTGGCATGTACGATTCGACAGTGAAGAAGCCTGCGCGCACGGCCACGGCGGAGACTGGGCCAAGCGCTTGCAGACGCAGCGCTGAGCCCCAACCGGCAGCCGGTGCTTTACCCGGCCCCAGACGGTCCGTTAGGCTACGCATTCTCTAAATGACGAGGTGTTCGTCCAATGCGCCATTGATGCCGCCGTCCGTTCGACGGCCAGTCTTCAGCCTCCGGTTCGTTCCGGAGATGTCGCGGCATTTGTGGAGTTGTGCATGACGAACACGTCGATTCTGACGCTGGACAGCGTCTCCTTGGCCTTGCCTGATGGCAGGCCGCTGTTTAGCAACCTCAACGAAACCTTCGACCAACGCCGCACCGGCCTGGTCGGGCGCAATGGCGTGGGCAAAAGCCTGCTAGGGCAGATTCTTGCCGGCCGGCGTGAACCGAGCAGCGGCCATTGTCGGCGCCTCGGGCCTGTCCATTTGCTGGACCAGCAAGTCATCGCGCGCAGCGCCACGCTGGCCGACCTGGCCCAAGTGGGGCCGGTGATTGCGGCGCTGGAGCGCATCGAGCAAGGCAGCATCAAGCCCCAGGATTTCGACACCGTTGGCGAGCGCTGGGATATCCGCGAGCAATTGCAGCTGCAGCTTGAGGGCCACGGGCTGGGTCAACTCGACTGGCGCGAGCCCGCACGGACCCTGAGCGGTGGCCAAGCCATGCGCGTGGCACTGATTGGCGCGTGGCTCAGCGATGCCGATTACCTGATCCTCGATGAGCCAAGCAATCACCTGGACAGCAACGCCCGTGCCCAGCTGCTGAGCATGATCGAAGCCTGGGACCGTGGCTTGCTGGTGATTAGCCACGACCGCAGCCTGCTGGCGCACATGGCACGCATTGTCGAATTATCCAGCCTGGGCTTGCAGGCCTACGGTGGCAACTACAGCCTCTATAGTGCGCAAAAAGCCAACCAGACGGCGCAGGCGCAGCAGCAACTTGCCCGGCTGAAGCAGGAGCAGCAACGCCAGGCCCGTGAACTGCAGCGCCAACGCGAAGACCTGGAGCGCCATCAAGCCCGGGCCGGGCGCCAAGCCAAGCACGCCAACCAGGCCAAAATCCTGGTCGACCGCAAGCAGGAGCGCAGCCAGGCCACTGCTGGCAAGCAGCGCCGCGACCATCGCGATGCTCGGCAAACGCTACTGGGCAAAGTGCGTGACGCCGCCCGCGAGGTGGAGCAAGACAGCGCTATTACCTTGCACGCGCCCACTCCTCAGCGTCATCCGGGCCGAGAGGTCTTGGCCTTGCAGGCACTTTGCTTGCCCCATGGCACCCGCAAAGCACTTGACCTGCGCTTGTGCCTGGGCCAGCGCGTAGGGCTGATCGGCGCCAATGGCAGTGGCAAGTCCACCCTGCTCAGGCTGCTGAATGGGGAATTGCCAGCATCGCCCGACAATGTGCGCCTCAGTGGCGAGACCGCCCTACTCGACCAGCACTGCAGCACACTGGCAGGCAACCGCAGCGTGCTCGAACACCTGCGCCAAGCCAACCCGACGCTGGCCCAGGGAAAATTGCGCAGCCGCCTGGCGCAACTGGGCCTGGATGCAGCCCGTATCGAACTGCCCAGTAGCCTACTGAGCGGCGGCGAGCGTATGAAGGCGGCGCTGGCCGCCGTGCTGTACCGCGAACGGCCGCTCGATCTGTTGCTGCTGGACGAACCCGGCAACCACCTGGACCTGCCATCGCTGACAGCCCTGGAAGGTATGCTTGGGCAGTTTCGCGGGGCGCTGATAGTGGCGTCCCATGATGCGGTATTGCTGGAAAACCTGGCGCTGGATGAGTACTTGCTGTTGTAGACACCGAAAAAAAAGCATCGCAGCCTATCAATTCGTGACTGGCCGTTCCCGATCCGCCAAGGATGGTTTAAGGTGGCATGGTGCGCATATAACAGCAGCCCGAGCGATCGGGCACTTGCAAGACAATGAGGGTGTCATGAGCAACGAAAGCATTAATTGGGACAAGCTGGGTTTCGACTACATCAAGACCGACAAACGCTACCTGTCCGTATGGCGCAATGGCGAGTGGGACAAGGGCACCCTGACCGAAGACAACGTACTGCACATCAGTGAAGGCTCCACGGCCCTGCACTACGGCCAGCAGTGCTTCGAAGGCCTGAAGGCCTACCGTTGCAAGGACGGCTCGATCAACCTGTTCCGCCCGGACCAGAACGCGGCCCGCATGCAGCGCAGCTGCGCACGCCTGCTGATGCCGCACGTGCCGACCGATGTGTTCATCGAAGCGTGCAAGCAAGTGGTCAAGGCGAATGAAAAGTTCGTGCCACCGCACGGCAAAGGCGCCCTGTACCTGCGCCCGTTCGTGATCGGCACCGGCGACAACATTGGCGTGCGCACCGCCCCCGAGTTCATCTTCTCGGTGTTCGCCATCCCGGTTGGTTCGTACTTCAAGGGCGGCATGAAGCCGCACAACTTCCAGATTTCCAGCTTCGACCGTGCTGCCCCACAGGGCACCGGCGCGGCCAAGGTCGGTGGCAACTACGCTGCCAGCCTGCAGCCGGGTGCTGAAGCGAAGAAGGCCAACTTCGCCGACGCCATCTACCTCGACCCGCTGACCCACACCAAGATCGAGGAAGTCGGTTCGGCCAACTTCTTCGGCATCACCGCCAACAACGAGTTCGTCACCCCGAAATCGGCCTCGGTACTGCCCGGCATCACCCGCCTCTCGCTGATGGAACTGGCGCAATCGCGTCTGGGCCTGACCGTGATCGAAGGCGATGTCGAGATCAGCAAGCTGGACCGCTTCGTCGAAGCCGGTGCCTGCGGCACCGCAGCCGTGATCACCCCGATCGGCGGCATCGAGTACAACGGCAAGCTGCACGTGTTCCACGACCTGGAGAAGGTCGGCCCGGTTACCCAGAAGCTCTACAACGAGCTGACCGGTATCCAGAGCGGCGATGTAGAGGCACCGGCAGGCTGGATCGTCAAGGTCGCCTGAGGCGCATCAGCTGTATGAAAACGGGGCATGCCAGCGATGGCATGCCCCGTTTTTCATGGGTTTATACGGCCACCTTGAGCGGTTGTACCCGCAAAGCAGGCGACGCGGGGCATGACACCGGCTGCGCCCATCCCCCACATGTGTCCACCACCGTGGTAGGAGCGGGTTTACCCGCGAATACGGTGGTGGCGGCGACGGTGAACGGCGGGTGGAAATTGACCAGCAGGGCCGGCCCTTTCGCGGGTGAACCCGCTCCTACGACGGCCTGCGCCCAACCACCGACCTGTGCCCCCCCATGGTAGGAGCGGGTTTACCCGCGAATACGGTGGCGGCAGCGACGGTGAACGGCGGGTGGAGATTGGCCAGCAGGCCCGGCCCTTTCGCGGGTGAACCCGCTCCTACGACGGCCTGCGCCCAACCACCGACCTGTGCCCCCCATGGTAGGAGCGGGTTTACCCGCGAATACGGTGGCGGCGGCGACGGTGAACAGCGTGAAGAGATTGACCAGCAGGGCCGGCCCTTTCGCGGGTGAACCCGCTCCTACGACGGCCTGCGCCCAACCACCGACCTGTGCCCCCCATGGTAGGAGCGGGTTTACCCGCGAATACGGTGGCGGCGGCGACGGTGAACGGCGTGTAGAGATTGGCCAGCAGGCCCGGCCCTTTCGCGGGTGAACCCGCTCCTACGGCGGCCTGCGCCCAACCACCGACCTGTGCCCCCCATGGTAGGAGCGGGTTTACCCGCGAATACGGTGGCGGCAGCGACGGTGAACGGCGGGTGGAAATTGGCCAGCAGGGCCGGCCCTTTCGCGGGTGAACCCGCTCCTACGACGGCCTGCGCCCAACCACCGACCTGTGTCCACCTCCGATCAGTGAACCGCGCCAGGTGGCAGAATCATGCCAGGTGCCGCTGCACCAGCAGGTGCCGGGCTTTGTCGAACGCCCAGTTGTAGACCACGGTGTAGGGCAGGATGATCACGAAGAAGCCCAGCTCCACCATGAACGCCTGCAGCAGCGAAATCTCCAGCATCCAAGCCGCCACCGGCAGGCACCACACCACCAGGCCGGCTTCGAAGCCAAGACCGTGCACGAAACGCGTACTGGCCTTCCAGTTGATGCGTTCGGTTTGCACCCAGCGATCAACCAGTGCGTTGTAAACCATGTTCCACAGCATGGCGATCACCGACAGGGTCACCGCCAGCGCGCCCGCCGTTGCCAACGACTTGCCCATGATCCAGGACAGCAGCGGCGCACACAGCAGTACCGCAAAAACTTCATAGCCAACGGCGTGGACCAGGCGTTCGGTGAAAGACACGTTTTTCATTGCACATTCCATCCATTGCGGGAGTCGTGCTTCCCATTTTCTTTGATAGAACTGATACTCGCGACATAGCTACCATCGGTTTTATCAATACCATGCGTTACTCTCCCGAAGCTCTGGTCGCCTTTACCGAAGCCGCCTCACTCGGTTCGTTTTCTGCGGCGGCGCGCAAGCTGCGCAAAAGCCAGTCCACTGTCAGCATCGCCATCGCCAATTTCGAGGCCGATATCGGCTGCCCACTGTTTGACCGCAATGGCCGCCACCCCACGCTCAATGAGGCGGGCAGGCAGGTGCTGAGCCATGTCGAAGCAATTCTCGATGCCAGCGCCCAGCTCGATGCGCTGGCAGTGCGACTGGCGCAAAATGTCGAGGCGCTGGTATCTGTGGTGATGTCGGACAGCTACAGCGTAACGTTCCAGGGGGCGGTGATGACTCGTTTCGCCCAGCACTACCCCCATACCGAGCTACGCTGCGGCCCGGCGGAGGACGCTGATGTGATCGAGATGATCCAGCAGGGCCTGGCCCATGTCGGCATCCTTGCCACTCAGCCCGGCTACCCCGCCGACGTGGCCGTGGCGCGCTTGCCGGAGCAGGCAGAGTTCGGCGTGTATGTCGCCAGCGAGCATCCGCTGGCGAGCCTGGCGCAGGTACAGGCGCAGCATCTGGAGAACGCCCGACAGCTGTATATCAAGACCTATGCCCCCAGCCTGCACCATGGCCGTGGCCAAGCGTGGTCGGCACCGGATTACCTTACCCTGCTGGAGTTCGCCGTGCGCGGGTTTGGCTGGGCCGAACTGCCCAGGGCGCTGGTTAAACGGTTTGGCAACGAGCTGGTGGAGTTGCAGATAGCGGGTTACCCCCGGCGGGTGGATATGGATGTGGCCTGGTCGAGCCGGCGTGCCTTGGGGCCGGCCGGGCAATGGCTGGTGCGACAGATGTTGGGGCAATAGTTGTGTCGCCTGCCCGAACTTGAAGTGCGCCCAGACACAACAACCGGTACACCCAGCGACAAGCCTTCCCCCCACCCCGCCCCTTAGCCTGTCACCACGCGCCGCCCCGCTGCGGCACGCACCCAAAAAGCACAAGAACAAACGTTGGTGACCTATGCAGACAGTAGATCCGATCACCCTTGCGGTTGTCCGGGGTGCGCTGGAGACAGCGCAACGCGAAATGACCCTGACCCTGGAAAAGACCGGGCGCTCCAGTGTGTTCAACCTGGCACACGACTATTCCAACTCGCTGTTCGACCACTTGCCGGAAATGATCCTGCAGGGCCAGGACATTCCCATCCACCTGGGCTCGCTGATACCGGCCATGAAATGCGTGGCCGAGTTCTTCGGCGACGACATCGCCGAAGGCGACGTGATCTACCACAACGACCCCGCCTACAAGGGCAGCCATATTCTCGACTGCTGCATGTACAAACCGGTGTATTACCAGGGCGAGCTGGTGTTCTGGACCGTTTGCAAGGGCCACCTGACCGACATCGGCGGCCCGGTGCCGGCGGGCTACAACCCCGATGCCAAGGAGATCTATGCCGAGGGCCTGCGCATTCCACCGGTCAAGCTGTGGGAAAAGGGCAAGCGTCGTGAGGACGTGATCAACTTCATGCTCACCAACATGCGCGCCCGCCCTTATCAGGAAGGCGACCTCAATGCCCAGTATGGTGCCTGCAAGGTCGGCGAGCGGCACCTGCTGGAGCTGCTGGACAAGTACGGCGTGGCACAGGTGCGTGCCTGCATCGCCGAACTGAAGAACATGGCCGACCGACACATGCGGGCGCTGTTGCGCGATGTGCCGGATGGTGACTACAGCGGCACCGCCGTGCTCGAAGATGCCGGCCACGGCCTGGGCGAACTGGCCATCACCGCCCATGTGCAGATCCGTGGCGACCAGGCCCATGTGCGCATCGAAAGCCCGCCGCAGGTGCCGTACTTCATCAATTCCTATGAGGGCAACTCGGTATCCGGGGTTTACCTGGGGCTGATGATGTTCGCCCAGGTGGCGCCGCCTTACAACGAAGGCCTGTATCGCTGCGTAACGGTCGATGTCGGCCCCAGGGGTACGCTGTGCAATGCCGAGGAACCCGCGCCCCACGTCAATTGCACCACCACGCCGATGGAAACCCTCGCCGATGCCGTGCGCACGGCACTGGAACAGGCCTCGCCACAGCGGGTAACGGCCTCCTGGGGGCATACCAGCGGCATCAACATTGCCGGCCGCGACCCGCGCAACGGCAATAGCGAGTACGTGACGATGGTGCTGGCCTCGATCATTTCCGGTGCCGGTGCCAACAAGGTGATGGATGGCTGGCACGCCTGCGGCCCGCTGTGCTGCTTCGGGGCGCTGATGAGCGGTGATATCGAGCTGCTCGAACACGCTTATCCGGTGCTGATCCACCGCTACAGCCTGATGGCCGACAGTGGTGGCGCCGGTGAGTTACGCGGGGGTTCGGGCACCCGCCTGGAGATCGAGCCCCTGGACCACGCCATGACCGTGGTCGGCTTCGGCGAGGGCCGCCAGTTGCCCACCGCTGGTGCCGCCGGGGCTCGCAATGCCCTGCTCGAGCCCAAACTGGGCCGGCTGATCCATCGCCATGCCGATGGCCGCGAAGACCACTACACGCAGAACCCTATGCTCACCCTGCAGCCCGGCGAACGCATCATCAACATCAACCCAGGGGGTGGTGGCTACGGCGACCCACTGCGCCGTCGGGTCGCAGCAGTACTGGAGGACGTGCGCAACGGCCTGGTCTCGCCACAAGGCGCAGCCCTGGAATATGGCGTGGTCCTCGATGCCGATGGCCAATTGGACGAAACAGCCACCCACCTTGCCCGCGCCCCGCGCTAACCGGAGAACACGCATGCGTAACCAATATCGCCTGGGCGTAGACGCCGGCGGCACTTTCACCGATTTCATCCTGGCCGATCGCGACGGCGGCGTGCAGCTGTTCAAGGCCCCCTCCACGCCGCAGGACGGCACCTTGGCCATTCGCGCTGGCCTGGCACAGATTGCTGACGCCACCGGGCGCAGCCCGGCCGAACTGATCGCCAACTGTGACCTGTGCATCAACGGCACCACCGTGGCCCTCAACGCGCTGATCGAGCGCACCGGGGTCAAGGTGGGCCTGCTGTGCACCGAGGGGCACGAGGACAGCCTGGAAATCCGCCTGGGCCACAAGGAAGAGGGCCACCGCTACGACGCCCACTACCCGCCGGCACACATGCTTGCCCCACGCCACCTGCGCCGCCCGATCGGTGGCCGAATCCTTGGCGATGGCCGTGAGCACAGCCCGCTGGACGAAGCCGCCATCCATGCCGCCATCGACTACTTCCGTGCCGAAGGCGTGCAGGCCGTGGCCATTTCCTTCCTGTGGTCGGTGCGCAACCCCAGCCACGAACAACGGGCCGCCGAACTGGTACGGGCTGCCCTGCCCGAGGTGTTCGTCTGCACCGGCTGCGAGGTGTTCCCGCAGATTCGCGAATACACCCGCACCTCCACCACCGTGGTCAACGCCTACCTCAGCCCGGTAATGGCACGTTACGTGGCGCGCATCGACAGCCTGTTTCAGGCACTTGGCGCACAGCAGCCAGTACGCTACTTCCAGTCCAATGGCGGGTTGGCGCCCGGGCACCTGATGCGTGAGCGCGCCGTCAACGCGATCAACTCCGGTCCGGCCTCAGCGCCACAAGCCGGGCTGGCGGTAGCGAGGCCGTTCGGGATCGACAACGTCATCACCGTGGACATGGGCGGCACCTCGTTCGACATCACCCTGACCAATGGCGGACGCACCAACTTCAGCAAGGACGTGGACTTCCTGCGCCAGCGCATCGGCGTGCCGATGATCCAGGTGGAGACCCTGGGTGCCGGCGGTGGCTCCATCGCCCACCTGGACGAGTTTGGCATGCTCCAGGTCGGACCGCGCAGCGCCGGCGCCATGCCTGGACCGGTGTGCTACGGCAAGGGTGGCCGCGAACCCACGGTCACCGACGCCAACCTGGCACTTGGCTACCTGCCCGACGGCGCACTGCTGGGCGGCAGTATCCGCCTGAACCGCCAGGCCGCGCTGGACGCCATCCGGAGCACGATCGCCGAACCGTTGGGCATCAGTGTGGAACGCGCGGCATTCGGCATCACCACCCTGGTCAACCTGAACATGGTCAACGGCATCCGCCGCGTATCGATCGAGCGCGGTCACGACCCGCGTGACTTCGCCCTGATCGGCGCAGGCGGTGCGGCGGGCATGCACGTGGTGCGCCTGGCCGAAGAAATCGGCATGCACACCGTGCTGATCCCCAAGGTGGCCTCGGGCTTGTGTGCGTTCGGCCAGATCCTGTCCGACGTGCGCTACGACCAGCTCACCAGCCTGTCGATGCGACTGGACGCCGGGCACGTCGACCTGGCGCAACTCAACCAGACCCTCACCGAACTGCGTGAGCAAGGCCTGGCCAACCTGCGCGAAGACGGTTTTGGCGACCAGGCCAGCAGCTGCCACTACACCCTGGAGATGCGCTACCTGGGGCAAATTCATGAGTGCAGTGTGGACCTGCAGCAGCACAGCCTGGACGAGGCAGGGCTGGCCGCGCTGGTCAGCCGCTTCCACAGCCGCCACCAGACCCTGTACTCGTACAGCGAACCCGACAGCCCGGTGGAGCTGGTGAACCTGGAGTGCTCGGTGATCGGCCACCTGCCACGCCCGCCGCAACCCGAGCTGCAGGGGCCGGCCGAGCCCCCCGCCCCCACCGCGCAATCCGTCCGCCCGATGCTGTTCAGTGCCGACGGTGAATGGCAGCCCACACCGGTGTTCAACGGTAACCACCTGTTGCCAGGGCAGACCGTGCATGGCCCCTGTGTGATCGAGGAAGACACCACCAACATTGTCCTGCCACCCGGCTGGCAAGCTCGCCTGGAGCCTTCGGCCACCTACCGAGTGACACGCGGGGGTTGATCTTGCGGTCGGCGCGCGCCGATCATGGGCCTGACAACCGCCCGGCAGTTTTGCGCTGCCGGGCGGTTTTTACAATAACAAGAGCTGCTTGAGTAGCTTGCCTGCAGTTCCTTTTTTCAATGCTGCCCTCTTTGAAAAAGGACCCACCATGCCCACAGAACTCTCGACCCACGGCTGGCCACAGCCTGAACGCCAGGCACGCTGGGCCGAAGCCATCAGTGACACCTATTTCCCACTGAGCCTTGAATTTGCTGCCGGACAGCCATTCGATGGCCACCTGCAGCGCTGGAGTACGCCGAGCACGCCGCTCAGTCTGTCGCGCCTGCGGTCCAGCCAGCTGGGTTACTCGCGCAGCAACGCGCATATCGGCCAGGACCATGAAGCGTTCTACCTGGTGACCGTACCGCATGGCAGCGAGGTGCACTTCGAACAGGACGGCCACCAGATCAGTTGCAGCCCGGGCGGTTTCATCGTCGAGCGCGGCGATGCACCCTACCGCTTCCACTACGGCACGCAGAACGACTTGTGGGTGCTCAAGCTGCCCGAGCGTGCGCTCAAAGCCAACCTGCTGGGGCACAAGCGCTATACCCGGCATTGCTTCGATGCCCGTCAGGGCCTGGGGCGCATCTTCGTCGAGCAACTCGACCTGTGTGCCCGCCATTTCGACACCAGCCCCCCGGCAGCCCGGCATCTACTGCTGGAACAGGCCTCCGCCACCCTGCTGCTGGCCTTGCAACAGGATGAGCGCGTGCTGGGCAGCAAAGGCAGCAACCTCAGCACCCTGCACCTGACGCGGGTCGAGCAGTACGTGCAGCAAAACCTGGGTGACCCCGAGCTGTCGCCACAAACCATCGCCAGCGCCTGTGGGCTGTCGCTGCGTTATCTGCACAAGTTGTTCGCGATCACGCCCTACACCCTTGGCGAGTGGGTACGCCGTCAACGCCTGGAGGCCGTGCACCGGCAACTGCTTGACCCGCATTGCCACCTGGCGATCGGCGAACTGGCATTTCGCTGGGGCTTTGCCGATCAGGCGCAGTTCACCCGGGCATTTCGCCAGCAGTATGGGTGCACGGCGAGCGAGGTGCGGGCTACGCGTGCGCACTGATCACAACAACGGAAAATGGCCCGCTTCCACAGGGGCACCGTCGCGTTGGCTTGGCGGGCTCAATCCCCCGCCACCACATCCACCACTTTCCAGCTGTCGTCCGGGTCAAAGCGTTTCATCTCCTTCGCCAGCCTGTCGCCATGCGGCCCGAGGTCTTTCTCGAACACTTGGCCGTCATGGCTGATCATGAAGCTCATCACCCCGGTGTCGTCGTACTTGGCCGGCCAGGCGACCATGGCGAAGCCACGGCTCATCTGGTTGCCGATCAGGTAGCTGTAGGCACCGCCCGGGGCGGATGGGCCCTGTGCGTCCAGGATGCGGAAGTGGTAGCCATACCAGGCGTCACCGACCACATCCTGGCCGAACAGCGGGCCCAACGGGCTGACGTCACCGTCGCCATCGTCATCCCAATACAACCCGTCATGCTTGCCCGGCTCGCTGAAAATCTTCTGTGCGTACTCCAGCGCACCATCTCCGTTGTGGTCCTGGGTGGCGTAGTCCATTTGCGCATCGTGATAGGCCAGCAGCGACTGCAGAACACCCAGCTCGTTGCGCCCGATGCGACGGACGCGGATTTCGGCACTGCCCGCCTTGAGGTCGAAGCGCCAGCCCTGGCTGCTTCTGGTCAGCGGTATGGGCAAGGTCCAGTGACCGGTGCCCACCGCCAGGATGGCCTTGCCCTCGCCTGACATGTCGATGCTGTGCTGTGCGCGATACTGCTCGAGAAAGGTATCCACATCGCTGCGTTGCACACCACCGCGCGGTATATAGGTGCGCCAGTCATCGCCCAGCAACTGGGCCAGGCGGGCTTCATCAGGTTTTTCCTGGCCCAGCGCCGCGACAAAGGCTTCCACGGCCTTCTCCGGCGTTGGGAAGGCTTGCTGGGCGGCGGCCATGAACGACCAGGCCAAACCTGCCGTCAGCAGCAATGCAGCCAGTGTTGGGCGCTTCATCGACGGCCTCCTGCGCCGCGACGCGCGGGCGCACTGGGCCGGGAGATCGGGTGCCCGGCGGCACGAGACGCACCGGGCCGCTGAGCGAACGACTGGCTGGTATGGCCGCGGTTGGCCTGCACGCTGGTGCGCGACGGCGAGCGCACACCGTCGAAGGCATTGTTGCGGGCACGGCCTGCCGTATTGGCAGGACGGCTCTGCGCCGGCTGCCGCACCTGGCCGTCGCCCTGCCGGCGTTGATTGGCCAGGTTGCCGTTCTGCTGGCGGCCTTGGTCATTGCGGGTTTCCTGCCGACGGTCAGTCGCCCGCGCGCCATCATCGCGGGACGGCATGCGGTTGCCGTCAGGATTGCCTGCCTTGGCCTCGCGCATTTGCTCGCGGGCCTGACGGTTACTGGTAGCCGGCCGTTCGATACCTGCGCGGTCCATCGATGCCCGGGCTTTGTCTCGGGCCTGGGCCCGTTGGGCGTCGTCGCCGCGGAACGCGGTGCGCTGAGTGGCACCGTCCAGCTGGCGGCCGTACTGCTGACGGCTGCGAGAATCGCGGTATGGCACCCCGTCGCGGTTGGCGGCATTGTGCTGCCATTTGTTCTGGTTGTTGGTGATGCGGTTGTTGACGTTGAGGTTGTTGTAGCGGTTGACGTCAATGTCGATGTCATTGTTGTCCCAGTCGCAATCGCCCCACAACGAGGCGACGATCGCCACGCCGGTACCGAAGGCCAGGCCGGCCACCAGCGCGGAACCGGGGTAGTACATGGGCGGCGGCGGGTAATACACCGGCGGCGAGGCCGGGTAGGCCCACGTACCATAGGTGGTGGTCGGGTTATAGCTGGGCACATACACCACTTGCGGGTCGGCCGGCGCGATGACGATGGTGGTGGGCGGGCTGCTGGCCGCGGCCCCTTGGGTGCTACTGCCGCTTGCGGCTGGCGCCGGTGCAGGTGCGGTCTGCACGGTGACGTGCTGGTACTGGCTGCTCTGCAGATTGCCGGCGGCCTGCGCCTGGTGGCGCAAACGCTGCACGCTGCCCATGACATCATCGGGCTGGGCTAGGAAAGCATCGCCCAGGCGCTGCACCCAGACCGGGTCCTGGCCAAGCGTTGCCAGCACCTGCGGGAAGGCCACCAGTGCCTGTACGCTAGGGTCCCAGGGCTGCTTGGCCACTTGCCTGACCGCATCGTCGCCGGTGGCCTTGGGGTTGGCCTTGGACCAGGTCACGGCTTCATTGACCTGCCCCGGGTAGGTTGACGCCATCAGCACCTGAGCCAGCAACTGATCAGGGTACAAGGCAATGGGGGCCAGCATCTGGTCCAGTTGCTCCTGGGAGAACACCGGGTCCTTGGCCACGGGCGTGGCAGCGGATGGCGCCGGATCCGGCGCGGGCACGTCTTCGGCCAGCACCAGGCCCGGGGCAGCGCTCAGGCAAAGCAGTGCCGACAGGACAGCAAACAATGGCATGCGCATCGCTTATCCCCACAAGGTCAGACCGCGTGGGTTAAGGGTAGCAATGGCGGTGCTTTTGACCAGACGAGGGGACGCAAACTTTTCGCGCTTCAAAGGCGGGATGGTTGATGCGTTCGAGCCTATAGGTGGACTTCGCCGGAACCGTCGATAGTCACTATCGAGCAGGGCAATTTCTACCGAACGCTGTGGCCGCATAACCTAGCGTCATCCCCACGATGCCTCCTAGACTGCCCTGGAGCTAACCGATGAATACCTTGGCCCGCCACCTGTGCGCCACCCTTGCCGTTTTTGCCATCGCCGTGATCAGCGGCTGTGCCAGCCACCCTGAACTGCGCCCGTACACCGCCGAGGAAACCCGCCAGTTGCAACTGGAAGCCTTACAGCGCCGCGGCCTGTCGCTGGACAATTACGAGCAGCAACGGCGGGTGATCCTGCGTGCCGGTAACCTGCCTGTCGTGACCGAGGCTGCCGACGCTGAACCTTCGACCAAAGGCTGAACGGGCTAGCCGGCGGTTCCCTCCCTCCACTTGCGCAGGTATCCTCTACCGCTCAACCGCAAGCCTTCCAGGACGGAGACCATGATCAGGCCCCTTCTGTTGCTGAGTGCTGCGCTGCTTTTAAGCCCCGCGTCGCAAGCCCAGCAGATGAAACGCCAACTGGGCGATTTCGACTTCACACTCGGCACCACCCCCTCACGCAGCATGGCGCAAGGGCTTATCTCACCCAGTGCCGTTGGCGCATTCCATGGCGGGCTCGACCTCAGCCACCCCAATGGCTGGTACCTGGGCCAGTACGCCCCAAGCATGGGCGTCACCCCTGACTCGACCCTGCGCCTGGACAGCTACCTGGGCTACAAGCACCATTTCGACAGCAGCCTGGGCTACGAGGTAGGGCTGATCCATTACAGTCAGCCCAATATCGCAGGCCCCGACAGCTACGCCCTGTATGGGGGGATTTCGGTGCTGGGCAGCCGCTTCGGCGGGGCGCTGCGCGACAACCCCGACAACCGCACGGGCACGCTGTTCGCCGACTTCGGCCATCTGCCGATGTTCGACGTCGACTTCACCGTCAAGCTCGCCCACCACCGCCTGGGCACGCCGTTCACCATTGGCGATGGCAGCCAGGTGAATACCTTTTCCGATTGGTCACTGGAGCTGTCGCGGCCCTGGCTGGGCATCGACCTGAACCTGATCTACAGCAACTCCAGCCTGAGTGGCGCGAGCTGCGATGCCTATTCGGGCATCAATACCTATTGCGACAGCGTGGTCACGCTCAAGGCCCAGCGCAGCTTTTTTTAACGGCGCGGCGCCAGCGCCAGGGCAATACCGCCCAACACCACCACACAGGCGATCAACAAACGCAACGACACCGACTCGCCGATCAGGGCAACCCCGCCCAGTGCGGCAATCACCGGCACGCTGAGCTGCAGGGTCGCCGCCTGTTGCGCACTGATCTGCCGGACCACGCCATACCAAACGGCATAGCCTGCGCCAGAAGCCAGCACACCGGAACCCAAGGCATACAACAAGCCAAGTGGCGTGAGGTGCGGGCCGGCCCCCAGCAACAGCATCGGTAGCAGCAGCACCAGGCACGGCAAGCTGCGGGCGAAATTGCCGGCAGTGTCGGCCAGCGGCCTGGGCGAGCCTTTGCCCAGTAGCGTATACACCCCCCAGGCCACACCGGACAGGGCCATCAGCAATGCACTGGCCAACGGCGGCGCGGACACGCCGGGCAACAGCAGCACCAGCAGGCCGGCAAAGGCGATCAGCATGCCCAGCAGCATGCGTACCGTGATGTGTTCGCCCCTGTACCACGCAAAGCCGAACATGGTGATCTGCACGGCACCGAACAGCAACAACGCCCCCACCCCTGCCCCCAGTTGCAGGTACGCCGCAGAAAACAGGAACGCGTACAGGAACAGGGCCAAGCCGCCCCACCAACTGCCGCCCATGGTGTGCACCGGGCTGCGCAGGCGAATCAGCAACAGCAGAAACAGCGCACCACTGGCCAGGCGGACCATGGTGAAGGACACCGGGTCGATGGCCCCGTCCTTCAGCGCCAGCCGGCAGAACACCGAGTTGGCGGCAAACGCCACCAGGCTGAAAAGGGCAGGCCAGAGCCAGGCGCTGGTCTTGCGGTCAGTAAGCGTGGTCGTGCCTGTACTCATGGTGTGGTCACCTCTGAGTGGGATTGTTGTTATAGCGGCATTTAGTCAGGACCGGCACCGATATACAAGGAAGAATCCACCGTGGAGGATGGCACCGGCTACGCCGGTGTTCGCGGGTAAACCCGCGCCTACGGGCGACCGCGCCGGCTTCTCAGGTTTTGAGCAAGACGGCGGCTACTGCTTCGATCTCCACCAGCATGCCGTCCAGCGCCAGCCGGGGCACCGGTATCAGCGTGCAGGTCGGTTTCATGTGCGCCCCCCAGGCCCTGTCGGCCTCGGCCACCCATTGGTGCAGGCGCGCTTCGGAGTGCTCGACAATCAGCAGGGTCAGCTTGAACACCTGGGCCAGGCTTGCACCTTTCGACGCCAGGGCCCGCTCCAGGTTGGCCAATGCCTGCCGGGCCTGATCGGCGAACACGGGTGACAACTGGCCCTGGCTATCCTCCCCACCCTGACCGGCGATGAACAGCAGACGGCTGTCAGCGCGCACTTCGGCGACATGGGAGTAGGCGTTGCCACTGGGGTCGTAGAGGCCTTCGGGGTTGCTTAGCTGGAATGCGCTTGATGGGGTCACGACAAGCCCTTGCTCGGTTGGAAGAGCGTCGGAGTATCGGACCTTAAGTTAACTCGAGGTCAAGCCTGAAGTAGGACATTTCGTACAAGGCATCGTCATGTTGGAACCAAGCGTGTGTTTGCGCAGCGGCTGTCAGGCCTTAGATTGCAAAGCCCGGCATGGAGGCCTTTAACCAACAAGGAAAAACCGATGAGCAAATTTGATTTTCAGCTGGCCTATACCATCAAGCCGCACAGCGCTCCACGCGATGAAACCGATGCGGCACAGGCACGTCTGCACCTGCGGGAAAAGCTCGGCCTGGACACCGTCGAGCACATTGAAACCACGCTGCTTGGCATGATCACGCTCAATGGCACCACCCTCGCTGACCGCAAGCGGGAAGCTGAAAAGCTGGTCCGCGATTACATCCATGACGCGCTCAAGGAACTGCGCGTACTGTCCACCGTGAAGTTCTACGGCTGCCTGATGGTGGACGGGCTGGGGCCAGCCATGCGTTTCGACATCCTGCCCAAATGACCCTCGACGGCCTCAGGCGCCCCCGCGCCCGAGGCCGCAAACCGTCATTTTTCCTGCAGCACCGCCCTGCCCTTCACCGCCCGCGGCCCGCGCCAGGCCCAGAACAGCAAACCGGGGAAAGGTGCGTAGACCACGAAGACGATCCACAGCATCTTGCGCTCGGCGCGCCGTTCACTGCCGATGATGTGCCAGATGGCCCAGATCTCCAGCAGAATGACCAAGGCTGCGATGATGATCCAGATCGTACCGATTTCCATGAGCGCTCTCCCAATGGCATGTATTGGGTTGGGTTGCTGCAAGCGCTGAGGGTTCAGATTGATTTGACTCACCGCTCCTCTTTGCAGGCGCGGCGAAAAGGCCTTATTGCCGTGGTGCATTCTCCAGCGCAGCCTTCAACGCCGCTGCATCGGTGAACGCCCGCTGGCTGACCAGCACGCCCTGCTGCAGTTGTAACCACTGCACCTGGCCCTCCTGCCCGGGGTAACGGCTGGCCACTCGCCCATCACGGTCGAGCAGCACCCGGTAGCTGTAATCGCGCATGGCCGGGACAGCGAAGAGTTTGCTGATCAGCGCAGGCATGCGCTGAATGTCGGCCACGAATACAGCCGCGCGTGCTTCCAGGTAGCCCTTGGGCTGCTCGGCCAGTGCCGCCTTGACCAGCTTGGCACCGTCCATATCGCGCGCCACCAGCAGTATCTGCGTGTCGGCAGCAAGGCTGTAGGCCTGGTCGTACTGGTCGAGCAGTGTGAACGGGGCAAGCTTGTCGCCCTGCTCCAGGGCGTTGGCCAGCAACGGCAACAGGCTGAGCATCACTACAGCGGCATATCTCATCAGGGGCATCCTCAATGACGGGAGGTCAGCATAGCGGTAAAGCGCCAGGACAGGCAGGTTTGCCTGAACACGACCTGTAATACGACACAGCCACCCGGGAGATTGTCTTTCCTCCGGGCACCGTCCACACTCTGCGGGCCAGCCAGGAAGCGGAGTTCAGAGTGCCCACGCCACGCCAGTTCAGCCAAAAGACCAGCACCAGCAACATGCTACGGCTCAAAACAAGCAGCGCCAATGCCCAGGCGCCCTATCGGGTCGACTTCATCCTGCTCGAACACTTCTCGATGGCCAGTTTCACGGTGGCCATGGACGTACTGGTCACGGCCAACCTGCTACGTGCCGACAGCTTCCGGTTCACCCCGCTGTCGCTGGACGGCGACCGGGTGCTCAGCGACCTGGGGCTGGAACTGGTGGCCACCGAGCTGTCCGCCGCGGCGCTGAAGGAGCTGGACCTGTTGGTGGTCTGTGGCGGCTTGCGCACACCACTCAAGTACCCGGAACTCGATCGCCTGCTGGACGATTGCGCGGCCCACGGCATGGCCTTGGGCGGCTTGTGGAACGGCGCCTGGTTCCTTGGCCGTGCCGGGGTGCTGGACGACTACGGTTGCAGCATCCACCCCGAGCAACGTGCCAGCCTGTCGGAGCGCAGCCCGCAAACCCGCATCACCCCGGCCAGCTTTACCCTCGACCGTGACCGCCTCAGCGCCGCCAGCCCCAATGGCGCCATGGAGCTGATGCTGGGCCTGGTACGCCGGCTGTATGGTGATGGCCTGGCCGAAGGCGTCGAGGAAATCCTGTCATTCTCCGGTGCGCGCTACCGCCAGGTGGGTCCTGGGGCGAAGAAGTCCATGAGCCTGCACCTGCGCACCATTGTCGAGCTGATGGAGAACAACCTCGAGGAAACCCTCAGCCTCGACCAGTTGGCCGCCTACAGCGGGCGCTCGCGGCGGCAGATCGACCGCCTGTTCCAGGCCCAGCTGGGCACGTCGCCCCGGCGCTATTACATGGAGCTGCGCATCACCAAGAGCCGCCGGCTGCTGCAGTATTCCGACCTGTCGGTGATGGAAGTGGCAGTGGCCTGCGGGTTTGTCTCGGTGTCGCACTTCAGCAAGTGCTATGCGGCGTATTTCGGCTACCCGCCGTCGCGCGAGCAACGGCTGGGCGAGTGACCGAGGCCCTTTGAGCCAGCCCAGGCGCTCGAGCAATCTCAGGTACGAGGCTCGAGCTGGATATACCGCAACACCGCATCACAGATCATGGCTTTGTGGCGCAGCTTTATTTGCTCATCAGACAGGTCGATCTGGAAGATCTCGCCAAAGGTATGGCGGTTCGACACCCGGTAGAAGCAGAACGAGCTCATCAGCATGTGCAGGTCGATGACCTCGATGCCGGCGCGGAACACGCCTTCCTGAACGCCACGGCGCAGGGTGTTGCCCAGGGCCTCCAGCACCAGGCTGCTCATTTCGCGAATGGCCGGCGACTGCTTGACGTACTCGCCATAGTGGATGTTTTCGGTGCAGATGATGCGCACGAAATCGACGTTGCGGTCATGGTGATCGAAGGTGAACTCCACCAGCCGGCGGATCGCCTGCTCAGCCGGTAACGACTCCAGGTCCAGGCTCTGTTCGGTCTTGCGGATATCCCCGTACAACTTCACCAGGCACTCGCAATACAGCTGCTCCTTGCTGCCGAAGTAGTAGTAGATCATGCGCTTGGAAGTGGCGGTGCGTTCGGCGATGGCGTCGACGCGGGCGCCGGCCAGCCCTTGCTGAACGAACTCGTTGATGGCGGCCTGGAGGATGTCCTCGCGTGTTTTCTCAGGGTTGTTCTTGCGCGTTTTGCGCACCCCTTCGGTTTCAGGCTGGCCGAGGCCGACTACGGAATCACTCATACCCACTCACAGGCTGTTTATTGGAATGCCGGGATTATCCGTTAGCGCGGCCATGCAGGGAAGCACGCTGTTGGTCGGGTAGCCATGATGCCTTGGGCTCAAGCAGCGCGGTCAGCCTGCGGGCACTGATCATCAGCCAGGCGCACAGTCAGTTACGCTGGGCAGTCGCAGTCGCAGTCGCGGGCGCCGGCGCGGGCGTCAGGCGCAGCACGCGGTTACGCCCACCTTCAGCGAGCAGATAACCCCCGATACCATCGGCGATAATCGCCTGCGGAGCCTTGAGGAAAGTCAGCACCGTTTGCTGGCTGCCATCGGCATCGATGCGCAGCAGGCGCGCACGGTGTGTGTTGTCCTCGCTGATCCATAGGCCACGTTGATCACAATACAAGAATGTAGGGTTACGCAGACCGTCGACCACCACCGGGTCGCTGCCATCGTCGGACAGGGAGCGGACCCTGCCATTGGCCTTTTCGGTGTACAGCAGGCGGCCGTCGCTGCAGCGGGTCAGGCCTTCGGTTTCGGTCAGGCCGGACCGCAGTACATCCAGCTGCCCGCTGCTCCAGTCATAGCGCATCAGGCGACCATTGCCCTTGCGGTCTTCGATGGCATAAAGATAGTTGCCTTCGTTCCAGAGGCCTTGCACGCTCTCGCCGTCGAACAGCCGGGTGACCTGGCCATCGCGGGACAGGCTGACAGGTGCCAGGCCACCTTCCTGGCTGAACACCCAGCCGCCCTGCGCCGCGACCATACCGTCGGGCTTGGACAGGTTATCGATCAGCACGACGCGCTCGCCCGTAGCCGTGATCTTGAGGATGCTGCCCCGGCCGTCATCCAGTTCACGGCTGACCAGCAGGCTGCCATCCGTTTGCGGTAACAGCGAGGCGGCTTTGGTTACGTCGCGATGCAACACCTCAACATCCCAGCCGGTAGCGGCCTGAACCGGGTAGAAACTCTGCCACGCGAAGAAGCCCAAGGTGGCCGCGAGCAGGCCGGAGGTAGCAGTCAAGGCGATGCGGGCGCTGCGCTTGCGCAGGATGTGCGGCATGAAGGGGCTCCTCGGAATCGTTGCGGATCCTAGCAAGCGAATGTGAAAAAAATGTCGAAAGCTGCACAAACGGGTGCTGCAGGACCCGCCGATCTCAGCCCATGGCGCCTCCAACAACGATAGGCACCCCGCTACTAAAAACAAAAGGATATAAAAATAACTAAACAATCTAACAAACTGGAATATATAAATTGAAAGCCAAACGCCACCTCCTTAGTCTGGGCAGATCGCCTCTCACCCGATTCAAGGAGCAATGCCTATGCCCAAACATGCCTTCTCCCCATTACGCCGTCTGCTGATCGGCGGTTTACTGGCCAGCGTCGCCAGCGCCCTGCTGCCCTGGTCCGAAGCCATTGCCGACGACGCCAGGACACTGCGCATCGGCTACCAGAAATTCAACAGCATCAACATCCTCAAAGGCAGCGGCGCCCTGGAAAAGGCCCTGGCACCGCAAGGTGTGAAGGTCAGCTGGCATGAGTTCGCCGCAGGCCCCCAGCTCCTGGAGGCACTGAGCACCGGCGCCATCGACCTCGGCCACGCAGCCGATGCCCCCTCGGTGTTCGCCCAGGCCGCCGGCAAGCCTGTGGTCTACCTGGCCGCCGAACAACCCTACCCACGCGGCATTGGCCTGGTCGTGCGCGAGCAGGACCACCTGGCCAGTGTGCAGGACCTGAAAGGCAAGCGCGTGGCCACCGGCCGCGGCTGGAATGCCCAATACCTGCTGGCCGTAGCCCTGCAGCAGGCTGGCCTCAGTTACAAGGACATTACCCCCGCCTACGTCAACAATGCCGCCGATGCCGTGGCCGCCCTGCAATCGGGCAGTGTGCAGGCCGTGACCCTGTGGGACCCGTTCCTCGCCGCCGCAGAAAGCCAGCCAGGGTTGAAAAACCTGCGCGACGGCAGCGGCCTGTCCAACAACCGCACCTTCTACCTGTCCACAGCCCGCTATGCCGACGAGCACCGTGCACTGCTGAAAACCTTCTTTGCCGAGCTGGGCAAAGTCAGCCAGTGGGCCAACGCCAAGCCTGCCGAAGTGGCCGCGCTGCTGGCACCGCAGCTGGGGATCAGCACCCAGGTGCTGGAAGTGGCCAGCGAACGGCGCAACTACAACGCCGTCGCTATCACCCCGCAGATCGTTGCCGAACAACAGAAGCTGGCGGACACCTTCCAGGGCCTGGGCCTGATTCCACGCAAGCTACAGGTGGCCGAAGCGGTCTACCCGGCTTCTGTGTTGCCTTGAACGGAGCGCGCTGACCATGCCTCGCCCGATCCGCTTCAACGCCTTCAGCATGAACGCTGCCAGCCACCAGTCCCCTGGGCTGTGGCGCCATCCGCGCAACACCAGTGTGGCGTTCAACCGCCTGAGCTACTGGACCGACCTGGCCCGCCTGCTCGAACGCGGCCTGTTCGACGCCCTGTTCATCGCCGATGTGCTGGGTATCTACGACGTCTATCAAGGCAGCCCGCAAGCCGCCCTGCGCGGTGGCGTGCAGGTGCCGGTCAATGATCCGCTGCTGCTGGTGCCGGCGATGGCCGGGGTGACCGAGCACCTGGGTTTTGGTGTCACCTTTTCGCTGACCTACGAACACCCCTACCCCTTCGCCCGGCGCATGTCCACGCTCGACCACCTGAGCAATGGCCGGGTCGGCTGGAACATCGTCACCGGGTATCTGGACAGCGCTGCGCGCAACCTCGGCCTGGCGCATCAACTGGGCCACGACCAACGCTATGACCTGGCCGAGGAATACCTGCAGGTGCTGTACAAGCTGTGGGAGAAAAGCTGGGACGACGACGCTGTGCTGCTGGAGCGTGAAAGCGGGCGCTATATCGAACCCTCGCGGGTACACCCGATCAACCATGTGGGCGAGCACTTCCAGGTGCCCGGCATGCACCTGTGCCAGCCGTCGCCGCAACGCACCCCGGTGTTGTTCCAGGCCGGTGCGTCGGCACGCGGCCAGCAGTTTGCCGCACGGCATGCCGAATGCGTGTTCATCAGCGGGCCGACGCCGACGGTGCTGCGCCGCTACGCCGACGGCATCCGCCAGGCCTGCGAAGCGGCCGGGCGTGGCCGTGACGAAGTGCTGATCTACGCCCAGGCGCTGTTGATTGTCGCCCCCACGCGGGAAGAAGCCGAGGCCCGCTTTAACGACTATCGCCGCTATGTCGACCTGGACGCTGCCCTGGCGCTGCTGTCAGGCTGGACCGGTATCGACTTCGCCGGCCTCGACCCCGATGCACCGATCGAGTACGTCGAGAACGATGCTGGCCGTGCTGCCCTGGCAGCCTTTACCGCCGCCGACCCCACTCGCCGCTGGACCGTACGCGAAGCCGCCGAGTTCGTTGGCCTGGGCGGTCGCGGCCCCGTGCTGATCGGCGCTGCCAGCGAGGTGGCCGACCAGCTGGAAACCTGGCTGGACCATACCGGCATCGACGGTTTCAACCTGACCTACGCCGTGCAACCGGACGACCTGGCCAATGTGGTCGACCAGCTGGTGCCCGAGCTGCAACGGCGCGGCCGCTACCCGCTGAGCTACACCGAGGGCCCCCTGCGCCACAAGCTGTTCGGCCGCGGCGGCAAGCTGCCCGAACGGCACGTTGGGCGCCAGGTCAGCATTCAGCGATCAAATACCGGGTATTCCAACATTTAATTTGTGGATGCCACGCACTCGACCCTATTCTGTGGCCACATCCCCTGCGCCGCACCGGCCGGTGCGGTTCAAGGCATGGGGAGAGAACAACAAGTCGAGATCGTCCATGTCGAACCATTCGTACTTCGCCCCCCACGGTGGGCACCCGGCTCAAACCGAGCTGCTGACTGACCGTGCCATGTTCACCGAAGCCTATGCCGTCATCCCTAAAGGCGTGATGCGTGACATCGTCACCAGCCACCTGCCCTTTTGGGACAAGATGCGCATGTGGGTCATCGCCCGCCCGCTAACCGGTTTTGCCGAAACGTTCTCCCAGTACATCGTCGAACTGGCCCCGGAAGGCGGCAGCGAGCGCCCTGAGCTGGACGCCGATGCGGAAGCCGTGGTGTTCATCGTCGAAGGCGAACTGGACATCACCGTCGAAGGCAAACACCACACCCTGGTTCCTGGCGGCTACGCCTTCCTGGCCCCGGGCGCCGAGTGGAGCCTGCGTAACAACAGCAAGTCCAACGTCACCTTCCACTGGCTGCGCAAGCACTACCAGAAGGTTGAAGGCCTGGACGTACCGGAATCCTTCGTCACCCACCGCGACAACGCCACCGTCATCGAGATGCCGGGCACCGAAGGCCGCTGGAAAACCACCCGCTTTGTCGACATGGCCGACATGCGCCACGACATGCACGTGAACATCGTCACCTTCCAGCCCGGCGGTGTGATTCCGTTCGCAGAAACCCACGTGATGGAACACGGCCTGTACGTGCTGGAAGGCAAGGCAGTTTACCGCCTGAACCAGGACTGGGTCGAAGTGGAAGCCGGCGACTTCATGTGGCTGCGTGCCTTCTGCCCGCAAGCCTGCTACGCCGGCGGCCCAGGCAACTTCAGCTACCTGCTGTACAAGGACGTGAACCGTCACGTACACCTGACGCTGAACCCTAAGCGCTAAGCCCAGGCTGATGCCCGCAAGCCCGCCAACCTGGCGGGCTTTCTGTTTGCCGCACATACTGAAATACCCACCCCTGCAGGGTACCGGCCATGAACCGCTGCCTGCTGCTCGCGGCCTTGCTGCTGTGCGCCTCTGCCCTGGCCGCCGATGACTGGCACCTGGCCTACGACCGCGAAGGCATTCGCGTGTACCTGAAAGATGCAGGCGACTCGCCCTACCAGCAGTTTCGTGGTGTCAGCACCATGAAAGCCAGCGTGCGTACGCTCACTGACCTGCAGGATAACCTGCGGGTGGCCTGCAAGTGGCTGTACGCCTGTGACCAGATGCGCCTGCTGGATGTGGAGGGTGACAACACCTGGGTGTACCTGACCACTCAGCTGCCTTGGCCGGCGAGGCCACGGGACATTGTGCTTAAAGTGACCAGCGAACGCCTGGTCGACGGTACCCTGGTGCGCCACCTGAGCGCCGATCCCGATAGGATCCCCAGGGTTGACGGCCTGATCCGGGTAGAGCACCTGAGTGGCGTGTGGCAGATGAGACCGCTGGGTGACCGCGTGACCGAGGTGACCTACCAGTTGCAGGCCGCCCCTGCCGGGGATGTGCCGGGGTGGCTGGCCAACCGGTTTGTAGTGGATACACCGGTGGTGACGTTGCGTACGTTGCGAGCGGTGGCTGAGCGCCAACCTTGAAGTGCCGCCAGGCCGCAGACCGACTGCAGCAGGGCCAGCAGCTTTTCATGCAATACCCCTCTCTGGCTCAGCGGTCACATCTTGTAGGTCGACAGCAGGATGCTGGTCTCGGTGTTCTCGATATGCGGGATCGAGCGGATGGTGTTCAGCGCCCGGTCGAACGCTTCGAGGGTGTCGGCGCGCAGCTCTGCCATCAAGTCCCAGCGGCCATTGGTGGTGTGGATGGCCACCACATTGGGATGCCCGCGCAGCGCGTGCTTGACCTCTGCGGCATGGTGGCCGCTGATGCCGATGCTGGTGATTGCCCGCACCCCCTGGTCCAGCGCATCGGAGCGCAGACGCACCGTATAACCGATGATCACACCCTGCTCTTCAAGCCGGGTGATGCGGTTATGCACCGTTGCCCTGGCCACCTTCAGCTTCTTCGCCAGGGTCAGCACCGGGGTACGTGCGTTGTCCCGCAACAGTGCAATCAGTTCCCGATCGATCGTGTCCATAAGCCTGCCAAATAATCAGATTGCTACGTTGGGTTGGCAGATTGTCCAGAAGCCTGACAAAACTGACAACCTGTATGCTTCCGATTGGCGCAACCTGTCATCAAAATGTTCATGCGGCTTCACTTCGATAATCTCAAGCGCTTACCCCGCACTGCTGGGCAAGCGCACAATAAAAAGGTGCAAGAGCATGACGTATTTCATTGATGTTCCAACCATGTCGGACTTGGTGCATGACATTGGCGTAGCGCCGTTTATTGGCGAGCTTGCCGCTGCCCTGCGGGACGATTTCAAACGCTGGCAGGCGTTTGACAAGTCCGCGCGCGTTGCCAGCCACTCGGAAGTGGGCGTGATCGAACTGATGCCGGTCGCCGACAAAAGCCGCTATGCCTTCAAATACGTCAACGGCCACCCGGCCAATACTGCACGCAACCTGCATACGGTGATGGCCTTCGGTGTACTGGCCGATGTCGACTCCGGTTACCCGGTGCTGCTGTCCGAACTGACCATCGCCACCGCCCTGCGCACCGCAGCGACTTCGCTGATGGCAGCCCAGGCACTGGCCCGCCCGAACGCGCGCAAGATGGCGCTGATCGGCAACGGCGCGCAAAGCGAATTCCAGGCCCTGGCCTTCCACAAGCACCTGGGCATCGAAGAAATCGTCGCCTACGACACCGACCCGCTGGCCACCGCCAAGCTTATCGCCAACCTCAAGGAATACAGCGGCTTGACCATCCGCCGGGCCAGCTCGGTAGCCGAGGCAGTGAAAGGCGTGGACATCATCACCACGGTAACGGCCGACAAGGCCTACGCCACCATCATTACCCCCGACATGCTGGAGCCCGGTATGCACCTGAACGCCGTGGGCGGTGACTGCCCAGGCAAAACCGAGCTGCACGCCGATGTGCTGCGCAACGCACGGGTGTTCGTCGAGTACGAGCCACAAACCCGTATCGAAGGTGAGATCCAGCAGCTGCCGGCGGACTTTCCGGTGGTCGACCTGTGGCGCGTGCTGCGCGGTGAAACCGAGGGCCGCCAAAGCGACAGCCAGATCACTGTGTTCGATTCGGTGGGCTTCGCCCTCGAAGACTACACCGTACTACGGTACGTACTACAGCAAGCCGAAAAGCGCGGGATGGGTGCCAAGATCGACCTGGTGCCGTGGGTTGAGGACGACCCGAAAGACCTGTTCAGCCACACCCGAGGCCGCGCTGGCAAAAGCCGCATCCGACGGGTTGCCTGACATTGAATCGGTTTAGTCGAACGTGTGGGAGCAGGCATGCCCGCTAAGCAGGCTGCACGGTGCATGGCACGGGCTTAGCCCGTGCTCGCCGGAAAAGCCCACAGTGATCGCACTGGCGTTGGGTCGTGTTCAAGCGCATTTCCCACTGACCGTCAGATCCCACCGCCCGCCAGCAACTGCGTCATCACCTCAGCCAACGCCTTGACCATCACATCCGCCGTCGGCCGGTGCACGATGACGATCTCATAGCTGTCGACCTCCGGCAGCCCTTGCCCGGCCCCCAGCACCCTGTGCTCGCTGGTGGCCGCCCTGGGTGGCAGCAGGCTGATACCCATGCCATCGGCGACCGCAGCCTGGATGCCACTGAGGCTGGAACTGGTAAAGCTGATGCGCCAGCGCCGCCCCATGCCTTCGATGGCGTTGATCATGTCCTCGCGGTACAGGCCGCGTGGCGGAAAGGTGACCAACGGGATCGGGTCCAGCTCGAAGGCAGGCGTGTGTGCGCTGTCGATCCACTGCAGACGCTCTGGCCAACAGGCCACGCCCTCACGGCTGTTGCGTCGCTGCTTGAGCAGCACCAGGTCAAGTTCGCCATTGTCATAGGCCTGGCTCAGGTCACGGCACAAGCCGCTGGTCACTTCGAGCTTCACCTGTGGGTGCAGCCGGCTGAATGCCGACAGCGCATTGGTGGTACGCCCGCCCACGAAGTCCTCGGGCACACCAAGCCGTACCGTGGTGCCCACCATCGCCCCGGCCAGGGCTTCAAGCATCTGATCGTTCAGGGCCAGCATGTGCCGGGCATAGCCGAGCAAGGTCTGCCCGGCGTCGGTCGGCAGCACATCACGGTTGCCTCGCACCAGCAGGCGGTGGCCAACCATGTCTTCCAGGCGGCGCACTTTCTGGCTGATCGTCGACTGGGTCGAATGCAGCCGCGCGGCAGCGGTGGTGAAGCTGCCGCAGTCGGCCACCACGACAATGGCGCGCAGCAGGTCGAGGTCGAACAGAGCCCTATTCGATTTCACGCTGATAGACATCTAGATATTCAACGACTGAATGGCAAGTCTGCGTTCTATCACGGCTAGTCACCGAGGGCCACTCCTTCCCGCCGAGGATCGGCACCGCCTGACCAACCCTCGCCGCTGCGCTGGATGATCTGCATGCCGCTGGTCATGGTCATCGGTGTCACCTCATGGCCCCAGGCTGCCAACTGGCGGATCAGCGCCGGGCTGCTCAGCCCTGCTTCCACTTCGGTGCCGGCATTGCGGCTGCCGAAGTTGGGCAGGCCCGCGGCCTGTTGCGGGTCGAGCTGCCAATCCAGCAGGCCGACCAGTGCCTTGTTCACGTAACCGATGATTTGCGAACCACCCGGCGAACCGACGCTCGCGACAAACTCGCCCGTGGCACGCGAGAACACCAATGTCGGCGCCATGGCCGACAGCGGCCGTTTGCCCGGCTGCACCCGATTGGCCACAGGCTTGCCGTGCTCGTGGGGGATGAACGAGAAGTCGGTCAGCTGATTGTTGAGCAGGAAGCCCTTGACCATCAGGTGCGAGCCAAATGCGGCCTCCACCGAGGTGGTCATGGCCAGGGCCTGGCCGCTGTCATCCACCGCACTGAGGTGAGAGGTGGAGATGCGCAGTGGCGAGCGGTCGGGCGCAAGCGCCAAGTCCGCTCCTTGCGGCTGGCCCGGGCGGGCGCGCTTCATGCTGTGCTCGCCGATCAGCGCCGCGCGGCTGGCCAGATAAGCAGAATCGGTCAGGGCCTTGACCGGGACGGGCACGTAGTCATTGTCGGCCAGGTACTGAGCGCGGTCGGCGTAGGCCAGGCGCTCGGCCTCGGCGATCAGGTGCACGGCCAAGGGCGGGGCTTCCAGGCGGGCCGGGGACGAGGTGACCAGCGGTCGCAGCGCTGCCAGGTCGCGTTGCGGCGCGGTGCGCTGCACGGCTTCGAGCAGGCCCAAGGTCTGCAGCACAGTCACCGCACCCGAGGAGGGTGGCGGCATGCCGCATATTTGCCAGGCCTTGTAGGGACCGCACAACGGCTCGCGCTCCTTGGCCTGGTACTGCTGCAAGTCCTGCAGCGACAGATACCCGGCATTGGCATGGCCACGCACCGTGGCGACGATGGCTTCGGCCATTTCACCGCTGTAGAACACCTCGGGCCCCTGTGCGGCGATCTGCTCCAAGGTATGGGCCAACTCAGGGTTGCGCAGGATCGTACCCACGGCCAACGGCCTACCCTGTTCATCCAGGAAGTAACGGGCCATTGCGGGTGAACGGGCAATGTAGGGGTCCCCGGCCAGTAGCGTGTGCAGGCGCTCGGAAACCGCGAAGCCGTTGCGTGCCAAGGCGATGGCCGGGGCGAACAGGTCGTGCCAGGGCAACTTGCCGTGCTGCTCGTGGGCCTGTTTCAGGGCACGCAGCACCCCGGGCACGCCCACCGAACGCCCACCGATCTGCGCCACCCGGAACGGCATGGGTGTGCCATCGGCTTGCAGGAACAGTTTTTCCGTCACCGCCGCAGGTGCTGCCTCACGCCCGTCGAATGCCTGCACGCGCTTGCCATCCCAGTACAGGATGAACGCCCCGCCACCGATCCCACTGGACTGCGGCTCGACCAGTGTCAGCACCATTTGCATGGCGATGGCGGCGTCAATCGCACTGCCGCCGGCACGCAACATCGCCCGGCCCGCTTCACTGGCCAGCGGGTTGGCTGCGGCAACCATGTGCCGGCTGGCGTGCACCGGCTGCAAACCGCTGCGGTAGCCGGAGGCCAGTTCCGGTGGCGTGGGCAATACCTGGTCGGCGCCGGCCCAGTTACTGGTAACCAGCAGGCACAGAGCGCCGATCAGCGGGGTGGGATATTTCATCGTCATGCATCCTGCCATCACCTATTCAGCGAAGCACTGTCGGTCATACACAGTCTCGACTTCAAGCCTTGGTGTAATTACCGGCAAGCCATTCGCTGACCAATGCAGCCCTCGCTCCCTGCATGAGTGCCAGGTTTGCGCAATGACGGATCAGGTCACTTCTTCGAACGGCAGCCCCACATAGTTCTCGGCAATGTTCACCAGCCCCGCCGGCGAGGTCAGGAAGTACTCGCGGTCAGCTTCCTGCATCTTCTGGTCCCAAGCGTCCTTGTGGCTACCGAAGTCATGCAGCAGTTGGGTCATGAACCAGCTGAAGCGCTCGCCCTTCCACACGCGGCGCAGGGCCAGCGGCGAGTATTGCGCAAGCAGGTCGACGCGCCCTTCGTGGTACACCTTGACCAGAATGCGGTACAGGTAGTTGACGTCCGAGGCCGCCAGGTTAAGGCCTTTGGCACCCGTAGGGGGGACGATGTGCGCCGCGTCACCCACCAGGAACAGGTGACCATACTGCATGGGTTCGACCACCAGGCTACGCAGTGGCGCAATGCTTTTTTCCAACGCGGGGCCTGTGACCAGGTCCGCCGCCACCTCGGCGGGCAAACGGGCTTTCAGTTCGTCCCAGAAACGCTCGTCAGACCACTCCTCGACCCGATCCTGCAAAGGTACCTGCAGGTAGTAGCGGCTGCGTGTTTGCGAGCGTTGGCTACACAACGCGAAACCGCGCACATGGTGGGCGTAGATCAGCTCGTGATTGACCGGCGGTGTGTCCGACAGCAGGCCCAGCCAGCCAAACGGGTAAACCCGTTCATACTGCTTCAGCACGCCCTCCGGGATGCTCTGCCGCGAGATGCCGTGGAAGCCGTCGCAGCCGGCGATATAGTCGCAGTCAACCCGCTGCACCCGGCCATCCTTTTCGAACGTCAGGTAGGGCTTCTCGCCTTTCAATTCATGCGGCTGAACGTTGGCGGCTGAATAGATGATCGGCGCACCACTGGCTTCACGGGCCCGCATCAGGTCACGGGTGACCTCGGTCTGGCCGTAGACCATCACCGTCTTGCCACCGGTCAGCGCCTTGAGGTCCAGGCGTTGACGGCGCCCGCCAACCAGCAGCTCGACCCCCTCGTGCACCAGGCCTTCACGGTCCATGCGCTCGGCCACGCCGGCCTCGCGCAGCAGGTCGACCGTGCCTTGCTCCAGCACCCCGGCGCGGATGCGGCCTAGTACGTACTCGGCGGTCTGGCGTTCGACGATGATGTTGTCGATACCGGCCTTGTGCAGCAGCTGGCCCAGCAGCAGGCCAGACGGACCTGCACCAATAATTGCAACCTGAGTTTTCATTGTTGTTGTCTCTGTTCGGACGATACCGGCCTGGGACTGGCAGCGGGGCGGCATCTGCTGTTAGGGTTTGCCATTGCATTTTTACTGGCAGAAAACGCCGTTTAAGTGTGCTATTCCATAAAAAACCTGCACTTTTACGAAAAGCGTTCGATTAACGGACAGGCCAACCCAGATGAAATCCACCCTCCCCGGCGTTCCGTTGTTCAAGCTGTATGGCGAAAATCAGGCCTGGCCCGGCACCGACCTGCTGCACTGCGAGTCGATCCCGGCACGCAGCCGCCTGCATCACTGGGAGATCAAGCCGCACCAGCATGCCGAGCTGTTCCAGCTGCTGTATGTACAGCGTGGCCAGGCCCAGGTGGAGATCGAGGGCGTGCGCAGTGCCATCGGCGAAGCGGCGATCCAGGTCGTGCCACCGATGACCGTGCATGGCTTTCGCTTCAGCGCCGATATCCAGGGCTATGTCCTGACCTTTGGTACTGCCCTTGTAGCGAACCTGGAACAGCGCCTGGGCGCGCCACTGACGGTGCTGGCACAGCCTGCGTGTTATCCGTTGGGCCATGACCGCGTGCACCTGCGCAGCCTGGTCGACACCTTGCAGCGGGAGTACCAAGGCAATGCCCCGGCACGCGCCGCGATGCTGGAAGCGTTGGTGACCGCGCTGATGGTGTGGATCAGCCGCCGTCAGCAGCAAGGGCAGGCACCGCGTAACCGTGATGAACGTGACCGCCTGTTGCTGGGGCAATACTTGCGCTTGGTCGAAGCGCATTACCGCGAGCATCTGTCGGTTGAAGACTTTGCCGCGCGGCTGAATATTCCGAGTTTGCAACTGAACCAGCTGTGCCGGGCACTGAGCGGTCAGACTGCATTGCAGGTGGTGCACCAGCGGTTGTTGCTGGAGGCGCGACGCAACCTTATTTACACGCGGATGAGCATTGGGCAGTTGTCGGATAGCCTGGGGTTTACCGACCCGACCTACTTCGCCCGGTGGTTCAAGCGCTTGAGTGGGCAAACGCCCAATGCGTATCGCAGATCAGGGTTGTCGGAATAATCCTTGGCGGCCTCTTCTTGACGTATACGTCAACCTGCCCTCAGGATATCCGCATACCCCACGCCGAGCCCGAGCATGAGCACTCAGACCTACAGCATCTCCGACCTGTCCCGCGAACTGGACATCACCACCCGCGCTATCCGCTTCTACGAAGAACAGGGCCTGCTCAGCCCTGAGCGTCGTGGCCTGGAACGTATCTACTCACCGCGCGACAAGGTCAGCCTGAAGCTCATCCTGCGCGGCAAGCGCATTGGCTTTTCCCTGGCCGAGTGCCGCGAGTTGATCGAACTGTACGACCCCACCAGCGGCAACCTCAAACAGCTCAACAGCATGCTGGCGAAGATTGCCGAGCGCCGCGCCCAGCTGGAGCAGCAGATGCTGGACATTCACCAGATGCAACTGGAACTGGACACCGCCCAGGAGCGCTGCGAACAAGCCCTGGCCGCCACCCTGAACAACAAAGACAACCGCTGAACGCCACAGGAAACCCGCCATGTCCTTGCCCAAACACGTCCGCCTGGTCGAAGTCGGCCCCCGCGACGGCCTGCAGAACGAAGCCCAGCCCATCAGCGTCGCCGACAAGGTACGCCTGGTCAACGACCTCACCGAAGCGGGCCTGGCCTATATAGAAGTGGGCAGTTTCGTGTCCCCCAAGTGGGTGCCACAGATGGCCGGCTCTGCCGAGGTATTCGCCGGCATCCAGCAGCGCCCCGGTGTGACGTATGCCGCACTGGCGCCGAACCTGCGCGGTTTCGAGGACGCCCTGGCTGCCGGGGTCAAGGAAGTAGCGGTGTTCGCTGCCGCCTCCGAAGCGTTCTCGCAACGCAACATCAATTGTTCGATCAGCGAAAGCCTCAAGCGCTTCGAACCCATCATGGACGCTGCGCGCAGCCACGGCGTGCGCGTGCGCGGGTATGTGTCATGTGTGCTTGGCTGCCCTTACGAGGGCAAGGTCAGCGCCGAGCAGGTGGCCCCGGTGGCCCGCGCCCTGCACGACATGGGCTGCTACGAGGTCTCGCTGGGTGACACCATTGGCACCGGCACCGCAGGCGACACCCGACGCCTGTTCGAGGTGGTGTCGGCCCAGGTACCGCGCGAGCAGTTGGCCGGACACTTCCATGACACTTACGGCCAGGCCTTGGCCAACGTCTATGCCAGCCTGCTCGAGGGCATCAGCGTATTCGACAGCTCGGTAGCCGGGCTGGGCGGCTGCCCTTACGCCAAGGGTGCTACCGGCAATATCGCCAGTGAAGACGTTGTGTACCTGCTGCAGGGGCTTGGCATTGAAACCGGCATCGACCTGGGCCGGCTGATAGCCGCCGGCCAGCGCATCAGCGGCGTGCTGGGCCGCGACAACGGGTCGCGGGTAGCACGGGCGTGCAGCGCACAATAGGTCACACCGGTGTCACATTGGTGTGGGTGAAGTGTTACCTCCCGCACATTTCACAGCAAAAAATCGGGTAACAGGGAAACAAATCGGCAGAATTTCAGGCTGGGCGGTGTCGACAAAAATTCTTAAATCATTGATTTTAAAGGGTTTTTAAAAGTTGGCACGCACCCTGCTATATCTCTGGTACAAGAACAAAAAAAACGCGATACCCAATAAAAACAACAGGTAACGGCTCTGACATAACAAGAACAACACGGCAGAGGCGTAGCAAGCAGATTTTTTTGGAGTCGACACGCTTTTCAGGGGTTCGCCCCGCGGTCTGGCACAGAACAATAAAACTACCTCAAGGTAGCGGCAGCCAGGTTCGGATCAGCAATGATGAAAGCAGGTCAGCGCTCAAAAAAATACGTTTGCTCTTGACCCCGCATGGGGGTCGCCCGCAACACCAGGACAAGCCGACAAAAACAACAAAAGGCCGGTCCCAATAATAAAAAAAGAGCAGGCAACAACGCTTTGAGGGGAGCTTCGGCTCCCCTCAGTGCTTCCTGCCCTCTTCCTCCTTCTGCTTCTCCTCATCTTGTCCTTCGACCTTCTCCACCAGCAACGGCATCGTGCCCAGTACCAGCAGGGCCAGTACCGTGCTGATCAGCGCCGTGGCTTCGCGCCCCATGCCAGCCGCCGTGCCAATGGCAGCCGTCATCCATAGCCCGGCAGCGGTCGTCAGGCCCTTCACATGGCTGGTGTCCTGGCCGTTACCCTTCAGAATGGTACCCGCACCGAGAAAACCGATACCGGCAACGATGCCCTGGATCACCCGACTGAGTGCCTGTTCATCGGCCCCCGCCATACTGGGCGCCAGCACGAACAGGGCGGCCCCCAGCGACACCAGCATGTGGGTACGCACCCCGGCAGACTTGCCCTTGTGTTCGCGCTCGAAGCCCAGTACTGCGCCGAGCACAGCAGCCATCAGCAAGCGCACAAGGATTTGCGTGACCTCGCGCTCATCGGTGACATCGGCGAATTCCGCCTGGATTGCTTGCCAGATGACGTCCATCGCAGTTGTGTCCCCTGCTTGAGCTTCATGAATCCGCCCGCCACGTCAGCAGGCCTGCCCTCTGCAAGGTTGACCGTCACACGTACTGCAAAGTGCCGCTCAGCTTGCTGATGCAGCAACTGGCCCCTGACCGCGGTCCACCCTGTAATCACCCCGGGAGGACCCCACCATGCCCATTGAAATCGACGAAACCACCCGCCGCTGCACACTGATCGGCGAAGGCCTGCGCATCGAGGGCGAAGGCCCGGATATCGAGATCATCACCGACGAACAGTTGCGTATGTCGGTGGCCATACTGGCCGGCCAACGCGTGCCCATTACCGAAACCGAGGCCGATGCACTGACCGTGGCGGGTGCGGTGGATAGCCGCAGGCATCTGAAGGCCAGCGCGCCAGGCTCGGTGATATGAGGCTTGGCGGGGCCATGCGGCAAATCTGATATGGTTTTTATCGTAAAATCTGAACCTGTGCTGATAACAGCTTCAGCGCCATAGTGCTCATGCCTGATCGAGGCCTGATGAGCACCGAACCATGAACGATAGAATCCCTTTTACAGAGATCGCCACCGCCCCAGCCAACATCCAAGCGCGACGCACCGACAGCGGCATCCAGACCCGCAGCTTTACCGGGCTTTACCGTAACCTGCGCATCGGCTTTGCCGGCGCCCTGTTCGTACTGTTCTTCGGCACGGCCTGGCTGAACTGGAACGGCCGCCAGGCCGTACTGTGGGACCTGGGAAACAGCAAGTTCCACATCTTCGGCGCCACCTTCTGGCCACAGGACTTCATCCTGCTGTCGGCGTTGCTGATCATCTGTGCCTTTGGCCTGTTCGCCATCACCGTCTACGCCGGGCGCGTCTGGTGCGGTTACAGTTGCCCACAAAGCACCTGGACCTGGCTATTCATGTGGTGCGAAAAGGTTACCGAGGGGGACCGCAACCAGCGCATCAAGCTGGCCGCGGCGCCCTGGAGCCTGAACAAACTGGCCCGTCGCACGCTCAAACACAGCCTGTGGTTGGCCATTGGCGTGCTCACGGGGCTGACCTTCGTCGGCTACTTCACCCCGATCCGGCCACTGGCCGCAGAATTGCTCACCTTGCAACTGGGCGGTGTGGCACTGTTCTGGGTGCTGTTCTTCACGGCCGCTACCTACATCAATGCCGGCCTGCTGCGTGAAGCGGTGTGCCTGCACATGTGCCCGTATGCGCGCTTCCAGAGCGTGATGTTCGACAAGGACACCCTGGCGGTCGCTTACGACCCGCGTCGTGGCGAGGCCCGTGGTCCGCGCAAGAAAGGCAGTGATGTCGGTGCCCAGGGACTGGGTGACTGCATCGATTGCACCCTGTGCGTGCAGGTGTGCCCCACCGGCATCGACATCCGTGATGGCTTGCAGATGGCTTGCATCGGCTGTGCCGCGTGCATCGACGCCTGTGACGGGGTAATGGACAAGATGGGTTACGCCCGCGGCCTGATTGGCTACAAGTCCGAGCACAGCCTGCAAGGCGGTACCACGCACTGGCTGCGCCCGCGCCTGTTGGGCTACGCTGCCGCACTGCTGGTCATGATCGGGGCACTGGTGGTGGCCCTGCAGATGCGCCCGATGGTATCGCTGGATGTGATCAAGGACCGCGGCCTGTTCCGTGAAAACGCCCAAGGCCAGATCGAGAACATTTACCTGCTCAAGGTCATCAACAAGACCGAACGTACCCAGCACTATCAATTGCGCCTGCTGGACGCTGACGGTTTCACCCTGCAGGGCAGTAGCGCACTGGTCATCCCAGCTGGCGAAATGAGCGAACTGCCGGTGTCGGTGGCAATGCTCGCCGAGCGCCCGACCAGCAGCTCGCAGGCGCTGAGCTTTGAAATCAGCGAGCGTGACGACCCCGCTATCCGCAGCGTGGCGCATAGTCGCTTCGTCGCCCCCATGAACCGCTGATCCCTTACACTCACGCCACCTTGCCTGCCAGGCTTGGACAGAAGGCCAGAATGAAACGCTACGAACGCTTCGCCGATGACATTGCCGAACTGATCCGCTCCGGGGTGCTGGGCCCCGGCCAGCGCGTGCCGTCCGTGCGCTACGCCAGCCAGACCCACGGGGTCAGCCCGTCTACCGTGTTCCAGGCCTATTACCTGCTGGAACGCCGCGGGCTGATCCGCGCCCGGCCGCGCTCCGGGTATTTCGTCAACGCCCACGTGCCGCGTCAGTTCAGCGAGCCGCAGGCGCTGCAGCCGGTGAGCGAGTCTACCGATGTCGACGTCAGCGCCTTGGTATTTTCGATCCTCGACTCGATCAAGGACCCCAACACCATTGCCTTCGGCTCAGCCTTTCCCAGCCCTGAGCTGTTCCCGCTGCAACGCCTGTCGCGCTCACTGGCCAGTGCCAGCCGCAGCATGGACCCGCGCATGGTGGTGACCGATCTGTCCCCCGGCAACCCGCAGCTGCGCCGGCAGATCGCCCTGCGCTACATGGTCGGTGGGCTGATGCTGCCGATGGAAGAGCTGCTGATCACCAACGGCGCACTGGAGGCCCTGAACCTGTGCCTGCAGGCCGTGACCCAGCCGGGCGACCTGGTCGCCATCGAGGCCCCGGCCTTCTATGCCTGCCTGCAGGTGCTGGAGCGGCTCAAGCTCAAGGCCGTGGAAATCCCCGTGCACCCGCGCGAGGGCATGGACCTGGGGGTGCTGGCGCAGACCCTGGAAAAGCACCCGGTAAAGGCCGTGTGGTGCATGACCAATTTCCAGAACCCGGTGGGTGCAAGCATGCCGGAGGCCAAGAAACAGGCCTTGGTGGAGTTGCTGGCGCGCCATCAGGTGCCGTTGATCGAAGACGATGTATACGCCGAGCTGTACTACTCGCAACAGGCGCCCAAACCCGCCAAGGCCTTCGACACTCAGGGCCTGGTCATGCACTGCGGCTCGTTCGCCAAAAGCCTGGCACCGGGCTATCGCATTGGCTGGGTGGCCGCCGGGCGCTTTGCGCAGAAGATCGAGCGGTTGAAACTGATGACCTCCCTGTGTGCCTCCATGCCGGCTCAGGCGGCCATCGCCGACTACCTGCAACACGGCGGCTACGACCGCCACCTGCGCAAGCTGCGCTACGCGCTGGAGGGCCAGCAGGCCAACATGCTGGCAGCCATCGCCCGCCACTTCCCGGCGCAGACACGGGTCAGCCAGCCCTCCGGCGGCTACTTCCTGTGGCTGGAACTGCCCGAGCAGATGGACGCCCTCAAGCTGTTCCACATGGCCCTGGCCCAAGGCATCAGCATCGCCCCTGGGCCGATCTTTTCGCCCACCCGACGCTTTGGCAATTGCATCCGCCTGAACTACGGCAGCCCCTGGCATGACGGCGCCGAACAGGCCATGGAAACCCTCGGGCGGATCATTCGCTCGTTCTGATAGCGAGGGGCCCGAGGGGCGACTATAGTTGCTCGATCCGATCATCAGGCCTTCGTCATGCAGCCAGATACGCTTGCGTCCTTTGCCCAATTGCAAGCGCGTGTCGCAGAACTGGAAGCACGGCTGGCAGAGCGCGAAGACAGCGTCCAGGCGCATGACAGGCTGCTTGGAGAACTGCTCGACAACAGCCCAGCCAACGTGTTTGCTGCCGACCGCAGGATGCGCCTGTTGGCCATCAATCGCACGGCGCGCGAAACCTTCGAACGTTACCGAGGCTTCGTGCCGCAGATTGGCGACTACGTACCCCAGTTCCTGACCGATCAACCCGACATCATGGGCCGCCTGGCCCCGATATGGCCGCGCATACTGGCAGGGGAAGCGTTCATCGACACCGTCACCTTCGGGCTGGACGACGCACCACGCCACTACGAAATTCGCTACCACCCGTGGCTCGATGCTCAGCAGCGAATTCAGGGCGGCTACCTGTTCGCCTATGACATCACGCAGCGCGTGACCGAACAGGAACGCCTGCAGCAGGCCGAAGAAGCACTGCGCCAGGCGCAGAAGATGGAGGCGGTCGGCCAGTTGACCGGCGGGATTGCCCATGATTTCAATAACCTGCTGGCCAGCATCCTTGGCGCCCTGGAACTGGCCGGGCAACGTCTGGTGCAGCAACGCCTGGCGGACACCGCGCAGCTGCTTGAACTCAGCCGGCACAACGCCCAACGCGCCACAGCCTTGGTGCAGCGCTTGCTGGCATTCTCACGGCAGCAGACGCTGGTCCCGCAACGGGTCGATGTGCAGCAACTGGTGGCCGGTATGCACGACCTGATCAGCAGCTCCACCGGCCCCTATGTCGACTACCACGACCAGACACATGCCGGACTATGGCCTATCCGAATAGACGCACAGCAACTGGAAAACGCGCTGCTCAACCTGTGCATCAACGCCCGTGACGCCATGCCGCTTGGCGGCACCTTGAGCATCGGTTGCGCCAATGTCGAAGTGCAAGGCGCCGAAGCCAGACAGCGGGGCCTGGCCACTGGCCAGTTTCTGCGTATCCGCGTTGAAGACACCGGCATGGGCATGTCCAAAGCAGTGATGCAGCGCGCCCTTGAGCCCTTCTTCACCACCAAGCCGCTCGGCCAGGGCACTGGCCTTGGGCTGTCGATGGTCTACGGCTTTGTGCGGCAATCCGGTGGCCAGCTGGTCATCGATAGCACGCCTGGCCAGGGTACGGCCATCAACCTGTATCTCCCCTGCGATGAAAGCATCGCCGCCGCTTCACCCAGCCCCCACGTCGAGGGGCCTGCGCCTGCGGCCTCGCTTCAGCAGCGCGCGTGCAGGGTGATGCTGGTGGAAGACGAGCCGGCCCTGCGCCTGGTCATGCTGGAGGTATTGATAGATCAGGGCCATGAAGTTCAGGCATTCGAAGATGGCCGGCAGGCATACAAGGCCTTGCGGGAAGCCCCTGCACCGGACTTGCTGATCACCGATGTCGGCCTGCCTGGGGGTATCGATGGCTACCAACTCGCGGACGCCTGTCGAAGTATTGCCCCCCATGCAGCGGTGCTGCTGATCACAGGCTATGACCTTGCGCACAGTACGGCAAAAGTGCGGCCCGACCGGTGCACCGAACTGCTGGCCAAGCCATTCGATCTTCAAGCACTTGCCCAGGCGCTTGAACGGCTGCTGGGGAGCACCGCCCAGTCACCCTGAGTGGCTATTCGCCTGCAGGTGAACACGTTAAAGTCAGGACTTTTCATTGGCCGGACGCAGGCATGCCTTCTCGTGATCTGAACTCACTGCGCCAACAAGTCGAAGACCTCCAGCGACAGAACACACTGCTGGAGCAACGGCTTGCAAGCCACCAGGCGCACGACCAGGACTTCTATCGCTCACTGTTCGACACCATGGACGAAGGCTTCTGCATCATCGAGTTCTTCGATGGCCCCCATGGCCCCCTGAGTGACTACGTGCACGTGCTGGCCAACGCAGCCTATGCCAAACACGCCGGCATCCCCAACGTGGTCGGGCAAAAACTGCGCGAGATGGTGCCCGATGAGGCGGATGACTGGGTGGCCCGCTATGGCGCGGTGCTTCGCACCGGCGAACCGCTGCACTTCGAGCAGGAACTGATTGCCACGGGCCACGTGCTGTCGGTGACCACTTTTCGCATAGAACCTGCCGAGAAACGCCAGGTAGCGGTACTGTTCAAGGATGTCACCGAACGCCGGCGTGCAGAGCAGGCCCTGCAGCGCCTGAACGAAGAGCTCGAACAACGGGTGAATGCCGCACTGGCGGAGCGACGCTTGTTTGCCGAGCTGGTCGATCACAGTGTGGTCAATGTGCATGTGATCGACAAGGACCTGCGCTGGCTGGCTGTCAATCGCCAGGCCAGGCATGACTTCCACCTGCTGTACGGGAGGACACCCGAAATCGGCGACTACCTGCCCGGGTTGTTCGAGGATGGCACCGCCGGCCAGACGCCTGTTCTGCCGATGTGGCAGCGCGCCCTGGCAGGCGAGCAGTTCATCGAGATCGGCACCTTCGGCAAGCCCCCCGCGCTGCGCCATTATGAGTTGCGCTTCAACGCCTTGCGCGACCCAGAAGGCGAGGTACATGGCGCGTTTCTGTTCGCCTATGACATCAGTGAGCGAGTACAGGAGCAGGAACGCTTGGCCAAGGCCGAAGCGGCGCTGCGCCAGGCACAGAAGATGGAAGCCGTAGGCCAGCTCAGTGGCGGCATAGCCCACGACTTCAACAACTTGCTGGGCGGCATCCTGGGCGCCCAGGAGCTGATGCGGCAACGCCTTGAGCAGTCACGCTTCGACGCCCTGGCACCCTTGCTGGAGCTGTCCAGCAGCGCGGCGCAGCGGGCCTCTTCGCTGGTGCACCGGCTGCTGGCCTTCTCCCGCCAGCAGACCCTGCAACCCTGCTCCACGCAAGTGGCCACCTTGGTGGCCGGCATGGAAGACCTGCTGCGCCGCACCATCGGCCCGGCGATTACCCTGAGCAGCCGCTTTGCCAGCCAGCTGTGGCCGACCTTCATCGACCCTCCCCAACTGGAAAGCGCCTTGCTCAACTTATGCATCAACGCGCGCGATGCCATGCCTGCCGGTGGTGTGATCGAGATCATTGGCGACAACCTGCAGCTTGACGACGAGCAGGCCATGGCACTGGAACTGCCGGCCAGCGAGTTCGTGCGGCTGAGCATCGTCGACAACGGTAGCGGCATGTCGGCTGAAGTTGTCGAGCGCGCAGTCGAGCCGTTCTTCACCACCAAGCCGATGGGCCAGGGCACCGGCCTGGGTTTGTCCATGACCTATGGCTTCGTGCGCCAGTCGGGTGGGCAATTACGGGTGCTGTCGGTGCCTGGCGAGGGTACCCGCATCGAGCTGCTGTTACCCCGCCACCACGAGCAAGCCCAGGCGCCAATCAGCAAACCTCCGCGCGCGCTCTTGCAAAGAAGCAGCGAGACTGCAAAACGCATTCTGTTGGTTGAAGATCAGACGGCCTTGCGCCTGGTGATTGGCGAAGTGTTGGAAGAGCTGGGCTATCGGGTGGACGCCTTCGAGAACGGTCCGTCTGCCCTCACCCACCTGCAAAGCGGCGAACGGCCAGACTTGCTGCTGAGCGATGTCGGCCTGCCTGGCGGCCTGAATGGCCGCCAGGTAGCCGAACGCTGCCGTGAGCGCTACCCGGACCTCAAGGTGCTGTTGATCACCGGTTACGATGAGAGCGCGGCGCTCAGCGACGGCCAACCGCTGCAAGGTACGTTGGTGTTGACCAAGCCGTTCGAACTGGAAGCACTGGCAGAGCGGGTTCGCGAGCTGCTGGAACCTTGAGGGGCGCGCTCAGCGCCCGCCGCCCAGGTCGATGAAACTGCCGGTGGCATAGGAGGCTTTGTCCGAGAGCAACCAGAGGATGGCCTCGGCCACTTCCTCGGGATACCCTCCTCGGCCCATGGGCAAGCCAGGTTCAAGCTTGCTGACGCGATCCGGGTCGCCAGAAAGCGCATGGAAACCGGTATGGATATACCCCGGTCGTACGCCATTGACGCGCACGCCCTCGCCTGCCACTTCTTTGGCCAGGCCGATGGTGAAGGTGTCGAGCGCGCCCTTGGAGGCGGCATAGTCGACATATTCGTTGGGCGAACCCAGGCGTGCGGCGACCGATGATACGTTGACGATGGCCCCGCCTTGCCCGCCATGCCGGCGCGCCATGCGCAGCAGGGCGTGCTTGGCGCAGAGCATGGGGCCGACGACGTTGGTCTTCATGACGTTCAGCAGACGGAACTCGGACATGTTCTCGACCCTGCTCTGCTGGCCGATGGTGCCGGCGTTGTTGACCAGTGCGGTGACCGGGCCGAGCTCATCGTCGACGCGCAGGAACAGCTGGATGATTTCATCTTCGACGCTGACGTCGGCACGCACCGCGATGGCCTCGGCGCCCAGGGCGCGGACCTGGCTGAGGATGGCTTCGGCGGCCTGGTCATCGGCATGATAGTTGATGCAGATGCGGTAGCCCTGGCGGGCGGCCAGCAGCGCAGTGGCGGCGCCGATACCGCGGCTGCCGCCGGTGATGACAATGACGTTCTCCATGGGTTTGCCAATGGTTTGGGGAAGGGAGCATCGACAATAGGCGAAATGGCGCTGCGTTGGAATGACGAAGATCAGCACAGCCAACCCTCTGCTGTTGATGTGGCTGTTGATCTGGCTGTTGATCTGGCTGTTGATCTGGCTTTTGATCTTGATCTTGATCTTCGCGACTTCAGGAGGCCGAACGCAGGCCTTGCGGAGGCAGGTGACGGGCATGGATGCCCGTCAAGCGCTGAGGCCCCAGGATGGGGCCTTCGGCGCGGTCCTGCCGGGAGCAAGGCCGGAGTGAGGGAACCCCGGAGCGCAGCGCAGGGGCCGGATGATGGGAGCGCAGCGTTTTTTGGTTACTTTTTGTCGCGTTTGACAAAAAGTGACTCGCCGTAAGGGCGAAAAGGTGAGTCAGCGTCGCCATCGCGAATGGACTGTTCGCTGAGTCAAAACAGACGAATTTGCTTCTTGCTTCTTGCTTCTTGCTTCTTGCTTCTTGCTTCTTGCTTCTTGCTTCCTGCTTCTTGCTTCTTGGATGTGGGCATTCACATCGAGTAGGTATTCATTCACGCAGGTGGCGCACAGTCACCTTTCCGCCCTTACGGCGGGTCACTTTTTGTCAAACGCGACAAAAAGTAACCAAAAAACGCTGGCTGGTATGACTCACCCACATAGGTTACAAATCAGTTCACGCACATAGGTAACAGTCTTTAACTGGCAAGGTCGGTTTTCGAGGATCTGACCATGCCTTGGCGAGAGCTGAAACCTATGGACCTGAAAATGCTTTTCATCGCGGATTACCTGCAAGGGCCGCCCAGCTTCAGCGCCCTGTGCCAGGCCTATGAGATCAGCCGTAAGACCGGCTACAAATGGGTCGAGCGATATGAGAAAGAGGGGCCTTCGGGGCTGGAAGAACGCAGCCGCCGCCGGTTGACGCAGAACTGGGTCGTCCCCGCTGCAGTTCGCGAAGCCATCATCGAACTGCGCAGTCGAGGCGAAACGGAACCTGGTCCGAAAAAGATCCAGGCTGCGCTGCAGGAGCGCTTCCCTGATCAGGCGCCGCCTTCTAAGACAGCGATTTACAACATCCTCAAGAAGGCCGAGTTGGTCAACCCACGCCGTTTACGTCAGCGTGTAGCGGTCTACCCCAAGCCACTGGAGAAGGCAGAGTCGCCTAACCAGCTGTTCAGTGCTGACTACAAGGGCCAATTTCTGACAGGCGCAGGCGTCTGGTGCTATCCACTAACGATCATGGATCACGCCAGCCGCTTCCTGCTCGCCTGCCACAGCATGCCTAATACCAACCTTCTGGAAACGCAGGCCGTTTTCACCCAGGTGTTTCGGGAAAATGGCCTGCCTGAGCGTATTCGTACCGATAACGGTGTGCCGTTTGCCAGTAAAGGACGTGCAGGACTTTCTCAGCTGTCCATCTGGTGGCTGCGTCTAGGCATCATTCCTGAGCGCATTGCACCTGGAAGGCCTGAGCAAAATGGCCGCCACGAACGCATGCATCGGACACTCAAAAGCACGCTGCCATCACCGCCGGCAGTGGCCTGGGAAGCTCAACAGCGGCATTTTGATCGCTTTCGACAACACTACAATTACGAGCGCTTGCATGAAGCACTGAAACAGAAAACACCGGCGTCTTGCTACCAGCCCTCACCACGCCCATTCCCTGAAAAACTTCCTGAGATGACCTACCCCAGCCATGTCGAGAGTTTACCGGCGGATAGCTGCGGCATCATTAACCGCCGTGGCCTGAGGATCTACGGAGGTTACGTGCTCAAGCACCAGACCATTGGGCTGGAGCAAGTCGGAGATGGCATTTGGGATGTTATTTTCGGTCCCATCATCCTTGGTAGAGTCGATGTGCGGGATGCCACTGATGGTTATGTAACACTCCAGGTGTTGTCACCTATGTGAGTGAACTTTTGTGTAACCCATGTGGGTGACCCGTACACTGGCTCCTGTCATCCGGCCCCTGCGCTACGCTCCGGGGTTCCCTCGCTCCGGGCTTGCTCCCGGGAGGACCGCGCTGCAGGCCCCATCCTGGGGCCCAGCGCTTGACGGGCATCCATGCCCGTCACCTCCCTTCGCAAGCCCTGCGCTCGGCCTCCTGAAGTCGCAATCCGCGGCGCCTGGGCTATCGCGCGCTTAGAAGCAAAATCAAAAGCCGAAGCGAGAGCGAGAGCGAGAGCGAGAGCGAGAGCATCGGGACCTTGCCTTGTTTAGCTCAATGCCCCGCCGATGCCGGGCCCGCCTTGGCGGTAAAGGGCGGCTTGGCGAACCACACCAGCAGAATCAACCCGGCAAACACCCAGCTCATCAAGGTGAAGTAATCCACCGTCGACATCATGTAAGCCTGCCCGTTGAGTATCTGCTCCAACTGCGCATAACTCTGCGGGCTGGCCCCGCCCAACTGCTCGAGGGTATGCCGCGTCGTCGGGTCGAACTGGCTGATGTGCTCGCTCAGGTAGGCATGGTGCTGATCCGCCCGACGAATCCAGATCCAGGTGGTCAACGAAGCCGCAAAACTCCCGCCCAAGGTTCGCAGAAAAGTCGCCAGCCCCGAACCGTCGGCAATCTGGTGCGGCGGCAGGTCAGACAGCAGAATGCTCAAGGTCGGCATGAAGAACAACGCCACGCCAATCCCCATGAACAACTGCACCAAGGCCACGTGCTGGAAGTCCACCTCGCTGGTGAAACCGGCCCGCATGTAGCAACTGGTGCCAATCGCCAGGAACGCCAACCCAGCCAGCACCCGCAGGTCGAAACGGTGCGCATATTTGCCCACGAACGGCGACATGATCACCGGCAGCAAACCGATCGGCGCCACCGCCAGGCCCGCCCAAGTCGCGGTATAGCCCATCTGCGTCTGCAACCACTGCGGCAGGATCAGGTTGATACCGAAGAACCCGGCATACCCCCCGACCAGCACAATGGTGCCAATGCGGAAGTTGCGGTGCACAAACAGGCGCAAGTTGACCACCGGGTGCCGGTCGGTCAGTTCCCAGATCACGAATACCGCCAGGAACACCACCGAAATCAGGCTGCCGACAATGATGAACGACGACTCGAACCAGTCCAGATCGTTGCCCTTGTCCAGCACTACCTGCAAGGCCCCGACGCCGATAATCAGGGTCAGCAGGCCAATGTAATCCATCGGCTGGCGGCTGGTGACCACCGGGCGCGTGCGCATCTGCTGGCGCACCACGGCAGCTGCAAACAGGCCGATGGGCACGTTGATGAAGAAGATCCATGGCCAGCTGTAGCTATCGGTAATCCAGCCCCCAAGAATCGGCCCGGCAATCGGCGCCACCACCGTGACCATCGCCAGCAGCGCCAGTGCCATCCCCCGTTTTGCCGGGGGATAGACAGCAATCAGCAGGGTCTGGGTCATCGGGTAAAGCGGCCCGGCGACCACACCCTGCAAGACGCGAAACCCGACCAGCTCGGGCATCGACTGGGCGATACCGCACAGGAACGAAGCCAGCACGAACAGCAGCGTGGCCCAGATGAACAGTTTCACTTCACCAAAGCGCCGGCTCAGCCAGCCGGTCAGCGGCAAGGCGATAGCGTTGCTCACCGCGAACGAGGTGATGACCCAGGTGCCTTGCTCGTAGCTCACCCCCAGGTTGCCGGAAATGGTCGGCAGGGCCACGTTGGCGATGGTGGTGTCCAGCACCTGCATGAACGTCGCGAGCGACAGGCCGATGGTGGTCAGCAGCAGACTTGGCGGCGTGAACTGGGCAGCGGCGTTGTTGCTCATCGTTGCGCCGTCTTGCCGGTTGCACTGTTCTCGTGAATCAGCCGGGCGATCAGGTTGTCGGCTTCGATCATCTGGTGGTCATACACCTGGGTGGTGTAGCTGGCCTTCTGCGGTGGCTGCTGGGCCAGGGTCGGGCCGCTCTGGTCATGCAGGTCGACTTCAACCACGGTGGACAGGCCAATACGTAGCGGGTGGTCCTTGAGCTGGTCGGGGCTGAGGTGGATGCGCACGGGTACTCGCTGGACAATCTTGATCCAGTTACCGGTTGCGTTCTGCGCCGGCAGCAAGGCAAAGGCGCTGCCGGTGCCCGCCCCGAGGCTGTCGACCGTGCCGCTGTACTTGACCTCGCTGCCGTACACATCAGCGGTGATTTCCACCGGCTGGCCGATGCGCATCTCTCGCAGCTGGGTTTCCTTGAAGTTGGCATCGATCCACACCTGATCCAGCGGGATGACCGCCATGGTCGCGGTGCCCGGCTGCAGGCGCTGGCCCAACTGGACGGTACGCTTGGCGACGTAGCCGGTGACCGGCGCGACCAATGTGGTGCGGGCGTGGTCGAGGTAGGCCTGGCGCAGGTCGGCAGCTGCAGCCATGACATCGGGGTGCGAGGACACCACGGTGTCGTCGACCAGCGCGCTGCTGGTGCTGAGCTGTTGCCGCGCGCTGTTGACGGCGGCCTGGGCAACGCTCAGGTCGTCGCGGGCATGGGACAGTTCTTCGGCGGCAATCGCACCGCTGTCAGCCAGCACCTTGCGCCGGTTGAAGTCCTGCTGCGCCTTGCGCAGTTCGGCTTGGCGCGTTTCCAGTTGAGCCTTCAGCGAGTCGACGTTGCTGTACAGCCCGCGCACCTGCCGCACGCTGCGTGCCAGCTTGGCTTCGGCGGACTGCAAGGCCACTTCGCTGTCGGCCGGGTCGAATTGCAGCAACACCTGGCCGGCGTGGACCAGGTCGCCGTCATCGGCCCCGATGCTGATAACGGTGCCAGCGACCAGCGGGGTGATCTCCACCACGTTGCCGTTGACATACGCATCGTCGGTGCTTTCGTGCCAACGCCCGACAATGCTGTACCAGGCCCAGGTGCCGACCCCTGCCAGGATCAGCAGCAACAGCAGGCCAAGCAACCAAGCCTTGCGCTTGCGCGACGGCTCGGGCGAGACGGAGGGAGTCGGGGTGTCTGCGGGAGTGGCCATGACAATACCTTGGATAATTCGTTACAGGGTTCAACGGTCGCCGAAGCGGCGGATCGTCAACGGGTCGCCAGCACCGAGCAGCACCTTGGCCAGCAGGCCTTCCAGGGTCTTGAGCTCCTCTGGTGCCAGCACGCCGCACAACTCGTTCATGGCGGCGGCGCCAATTTCCGGCAGGCGGTTGGCCAGGCGCTGGCCGTCGGCGGTGAGTGCCAGGCGCACCTGGCGACGGTCGTCGGCGCAGCGGTTGCGCACGATCAGCTCCTTCTGCTCGAGGCGGTCGAGCATGCGGGTCATCGATCCGCTGTCCAGGCCCAGGTAACGGCACAGTTCGGCCGGGGTATCCACCTGGTACTGGGTGACGATGATCAGCACTTTGAACTGCGCGGCGGTGACGCCCTCTGACTCCAGGTGCCAGTCAAGAATGCGGTCTTTGAGAATCGCAGCACGGCCAAGCAACATGCCGATGGCGCAGGTCTGGAAGTTTTCGGGAGAGAAATGGGCCATCGTCGACTGCTCAGTTAAGTGTGTAGAAATATTACTGCCTAGGCAGTGAATGTCAAAGCTTTCATTAGCTAGCTATGAAATAGTGGGTGTTTTCTGGCTGTCACACCGCCCCCAGCAGGCGCGCATTGCGGCCCATTGCGACACACAACGCCGCCCCTGCCAGGGGCTACGTAAAGGCGGCTACCGCGCTCGCAGGCCCAGCGCCTCCACCGCCCCGCAAGCAATCGCCATCCCCACCAGCTCTGCGAGGCTGCCTGCCTGCAACCGCTTCATCACCCGGCCTCGGTACAGGTCCACCGTTTTGACGCTGATGCCCAACTGCTCGGCAATCTCGCGGTTGTTCAACCCTTGGGCCAACGGTACGAAGACGTCTCGCTCACGCGGCGTCAGGCCGTCGATGCGCGCCTGTACCAAGGCCAGCGCCTGATCGCCCTCTCGCGCCAGCCCGGCGTGCTCCAGCGCAGCCTGAACGCTGTCGAGCAGCAGCTGGTCGTTGTAGGGTTTTTCGATGAAGTCGCAGGCGCCGGCCTTGAACGCCCGCACCACGATCGGTACATCGGCATGACCGCTGACGAAGATCACCGGCACCATCAGGCCACGCTCGCGCATCGCCTGCTGCACAGCCAACCCGCCCAGCCCCGGCATGCGCACATCCAACAGCACACACGCGGGCCCATCATCGACGCAGGCGTCGAGAAACGCCTGCCCGCTGGCGAATGGCAAGGCTTGCAGGCCCACCGACTGCAGCAGCCAGACCGTAGAGTCGCGCATACCCTGGTCGTCATCGACCACATACACTTTTGCTTGCAACACTGCCTCCCCTTATTCCCTGCTGACCGCCAGCCGGCAGCACAGTACCAGACCGCCGTTGTCACCCGCCCGCGCCCACAGGCTGCCACCGAAGCCTTCGATCAGGCTGCGGCTCATGCTCAAGCCCAAGCCCAGGCCGTCGGCCTTGCTGGTGGTAAACGGCGTAAAGATTTCATCCAGCCGCTCCGGTGCCACGCCCGGGCCCTGGTCGGCGACCTCGACCAGCACCCCATCGCCATCGCGCGCCGCGCAGAGCAGGATACGTGACGGTCGCTCACCCTGCTGCTCGCGATTGGCATCGATGGCATTGCGCAGCAGGTTGAGCAGCACCTGCTCCAGCAGCACCCGGTCGGCATACACCAAGGGCAGTTGAGCGCTCATGCGAAGTTCCACCTGCACCTGGTCCCGCGCGGCTTCCCAGGCGCACAGGCGCATGGCTTCGCCGGCCAGCTCGGCCACGTCCAGTGCCTGCAGGCGGCGCGGTTCCTTGCGCAGAAAGGCACGCAGACGGCGGATCACTTCGGCGGCATGGGTGGCCTGCTCGCTGATACGCTGCAGGCCCTGGCCAATCCGCTCGCGCGCCTGGGGATCACGTTCCAGGCCCTGCAGGTAACGCTGACTGGCGTTGGCATAGTTGACCACCGCGGCCAGTGGCTGATTGATCTCGTGGGCGATGCCCGAGGCCAGCTCGCCCAAGGTCGCGAGGCGGGCACTGTGCGCCAGGCTTTCCTGCGCTTCGATGCGCAAGGTGATGTCGCGGGACACGCTGACCACCTCCACCACCGCGCCGGTGTAGGTCTCGCGGATCGCCCGGCTGGCAATTTCGAACCAGCGGTAGTCACCTGTCGCCTGGCGTACCCGGCAGGTCATCGTGTGGTAGCCGTCCTGGTCCAGCGCGGCCGCGGCCTGGCGCAGTACCTGACGCCGCTCGCGCGGATGCAGCAGGGTATGTACAGGCATGCCACGCAGCTGCTCGGGCCACAGGCCGAGCAGGCGGTAGGCTGCCGGTGAGGCATCGAGAAAGCGGCCATCGGGGCTGTGCCGGGAAATCAGGTCGGTGGTGTTTTCGATGATCAGCCGATACAGGCGCCGGGCGCGGCTGGCTTCGCGTGCGCCATGGCGCTCTTCGCTGGCATCGCGGCAGCGGCCCAGCACCTGCTGGCCCTGGTTGTCCGGCATGAACGTCCACAGCACGATGCGTTCGCCGACCTGCACTTCCACATCGCTGATCGCCCGATGCTGGCGCAGACAGGCACGCACCAGGGCCGCGCAATTGGCCGGCAGCCAGCAAGCCAGCTCAGGCCCTTCGGCGACCCAGGCCTGCAGTGCCGGGTTGAGTGCCAGCGGGCTTGCATCACTGGCCAGTAACAGACTGGGTTGTGGGTCTTTGGCGAGCAAGGGGTAAGCAGTGTCATCCACAGTAGGCGGCCTATTTTTATAGTAGTTTTACTATATTGCTATAGTCGATATTCCTAATACCATAGCGACTCGCGTAAAACTGCGACAGAGGGGGCGGCCCACCGTCCGCCCCCTGCACCCTGAACAGAGCTAACAATCAGCCATCGGGGGCCAGGTGCACAGGCTGCGTCTGCCTCCCTTACAGGATTACCGCATGTCGATCTATGCCCAGGGCCTGATGCCCGCTGCCGTCAACCATGTCGCCCTCACCCCGCTGAGCTTCATCGAACGCACCGCTGCCGTGTACGGCAACTACCCGGCCGTCATCCACGGCGCCATCCGCCGCAACTGGCAAGAAACCTACCAACGCTGTCGGCGCCTGGCCAGCGCCCTGGCCGGCCGTGGCATTGGCCGTGGCGACACCGTGGCAGTGATGCTGCCCAACACCCCGACCATGCTCGAGGCGCACTTCGGCGTACCCATGACCGGTGCCGTGCTCAATACCCTGAACGTGCGCCTGGATGCCGAGGCTATCGCCTTCATGCTGCAGCATGGCGAGGCCAAGGTGCTGATCACCGACCGCGAGTTCCATGCGGTCATCGAAGGCGCTCTGGCACTGCTTGAACACCCGCCGCTGGTGGTTGATGTGGATGACCCGGAGTACGGCGAAGGCCGCGCGGTCAGCCAGCTGGACTATGAGGCCCTGCTCAACGAAGGCGACCCGGAATTTGCCTGGGAATGGCCCGATGACGAGTGGCAGGCCATATCGCTGAACTACACCTCCGGCACCACCGGCAACCCCAAGGGCGTGGTCTACCACCACCGTGGTGCCTACCTGAACGCCCTGGGCAACCAGATGACCTGGGCCATGGGCCACCGCCCGGTGTACCTGTGGACGTTGCCGATGTTCCACTGCAACGGCTGGTGCTACCCCTGGACCATCACCGCCCTGGCCGGCACCCATGTGTTCCTGCGCCGGGTCGACCCGCAGAAGATCCTGACCCTGATCCGCGAGCACAAAGTCAGCCACCTGTGCGGTGCGCCGATCGTGCTCAACGCGCTGGTCAACATGCCCGAGGCGGCCAAGGCAGCCATCGAGCACCCGGTGCAGGCCATGGTCGCCGGCGCCGCTCCACCGGCCAAGGTCATCGGCGCCGTGGAAGAAATGGGCATCAAGGTCACCCACACCTACGGCCTGACCGAGGTTTATGGCCCGGTGACCGTGTGTGCCTGGCATGACGAATGGGACGCGCTTTCGCTGGAGGAGCGTGCACGCATCAAGTCTCGCCAAGGCGTGCGCTACCCGACCCTCGATGGCCTGATGGTCGCCGACCCGCAAACCCTTCAGCCAGTACCCCGCGACGGCAATACCCTGGGCGAAATCTTCATGCGCGGCAACACGGTGATGAAGGGTTACCTGAAAAACCCTGAAGCCACCGCCGAAGCCTTCCGTGGCGGCTGGTTCCACACCGGCGACCTGGCCGTGTGGCATGCCGACGGCTATATCGAGATCAAGGACCGGCTCAAGGACATCATCATTTCCGGTGGCGAAAACATCTCCACCATCGAGGTCGAAGACGCCCTGTACAAGCACCCGGCAGTGCTGGAAGCCGCCGTGGTGGCACGCCCGGATGAAAAATGGGGGGAAACCCCGTGCGCCTTCGTTGCACTGAAGCCGGGCCGAGAGGACACCCGTGAAGCCGACATCACCAGTTGGTGCCGCGAGCACCTGGCCGGGTTCAAGGTGCCGAAGACCGTGGTGTTCGGCGAGCTGCCCAAGACCTCGACCGGCAAGATCCAGAAGTACGTGCTGCGCGACCGGGCCAAGGCCCTCTGATGCCGTAGCCGCCCCCCTTCAGGCGCAGCACACGGCTGCGCCTGAAGGTTCAGCGCACGCCCAACCCTCCCTCACTATTGCAAGAGCTGCCGATGACCACCTATTCCGCCCCCCTGCGCGACATGCGCTTCGTCCTGCATGACGTGTTCAACGCTTCAGGCCTGTGGGCCCGACTGCCCGCCCTGGCCGAACGCATCGATGCCGACACTGCCGACGCCATTCTCGAGGAAGCATCAAAAGTCACCTGCCAGCTGATCGCCCCGCTCAGCCGCAACGGTGACGAGCAAGGTGTGTGCTTCGACGCAGGCCAAGTCACCACCCCCGAAGGCTTTCGCGAGGCCTGGAACACCTACCGCGAAGGTGGCTGGGTCGGCTTGGGCGGCAACCCGGAACACGGCGGCATGGGCATGCCAAAGATGCTCGGCGTGCTGTTCGAAGAGATGCTCTACGCGGCTGACTGCAGCTTCAGCCTGTATTCGGCATTGAGCGCAGGCAGTTGCCTGGCGATCGATGCCCACGCCAGCGAAGCGCTCAAGGCCACTTACCTGCCACCGCTGTACGAAGGCCGCTGGGCCGGCACCATGTGCCTGACCGAACCCCATGCCGGCACTGACCTGGGGCTGATCCGCACCCGCGCCGAGCCTCAGGCCGATGGCAGCGTGCGCATCAGTGGCAGCAAGATCTTCATTACCGGCGGCGAGCAGGACCTGACCGAGAACATCGTCCACCTGGTGCTGGCCAAGCTGCCGGATGCGCCCGCCGGTGCCAAAGGCATATCGCTGTTTCTGGTCCCCAAATTCCTGGTCGAGGCCGATGGCCGCCTGGGCGCGCGCAATGCTGTCCATTGTGGCTCGATCGAACACAAGATGGGCATCAAGGCCTCGGCGACCTGCGTCATGAACTTTGACGGTGCCATCGGTTACCTGGTGGGCGAACCGAACAAGGGCCTGGCAGCGATGTTCACCATGATGAACTACGAGCGCCTGTCCATCGGCATACAGGGCATCGGTTGTGCCGAAGCCTCCTACCAGAGCGCCGCCCGCTATGCCAACGAGCGCCTGCAGAGCCGCGCAGCGACTGGCCCGCAGGCACACGACAAGGTGGCCGACCCGATCATCCACCATGGTGATGTTCGGCGCATGCTGCTGACCATGCGCACCCTCACCGAAGCAGGTCGGGCGTTCGCCGTCTACGTTGGCCAGCAACTGGACGTGGCGCGCTATGCCGAGGACGCTGGCGAACGCGAGCATGCCCAGCGCCTGGTGGCACTGCTGACACCGGTGGCCAAGGCATTCTTCACCGACAACGGTCTGGAAAGCTGCGTGCTTGGCCAGCAGGTGTATGGCGGTCATGGCTACATCCGCGAATGGGGCCAGGAGCAACGGGTGCGAGACGTGCGCATTGCGCAAATCTATGAAGGCACCAACGGCATTCAGGCCCTTGATCTGCTGGGGCGCAAGGTGCTGGCCGACGGTGGTCAGGCGTTGGCCAGCTTTGCCAGCGAAGTGCGGGCCTTCAGTGTGGATGCGCCCTTGCACCGCGAGGCCCTGCAGGCGAGCCTGGCGCGGCTCGAGGCCACCAGCAGCTGGCTGCGGGCGCAGGCTGGCGAGGATGCCAACCTGGTCAGCGCGGTAGCCGTTGAGTACCTGCAGCTGTTCGGGCTGACGGCCTATGCGTACATGTGGGCGCGGATGGCGGCGGTGGCGCTGGCCAAACGTGATGAGGACGAGGCGTTTCATGGTGCGAAGCTTGCCTGTGCGACGTTCTATTTCCAGCGGGTCTTGCCGCGGGGGTTGGGGCTGGAGGCGAGCATTCGGGCCGGTAGTGGCAGCCTTTATGGGCTAGAGGCCGCACAGTTCTGACCGGTGTGTCACTGACGCGCTTGTTGCAAGGGCAGCCGTGTGCTGCGAAGAGGGCCGGTACAGGTTACCGAATCGGTACTGCAAACACTGACCTCTTCGCCGCACCAGGCCGCCCCGGAAGCGATTGCAGACATCGTCTTTTGCCCGCGAAGGGTTCTCAAACGCTGAAAAACCGTGGTCAATCCGACGAAAAACCGGCACAACTGATAGTCATTCGCCATTACATTGGTTCTCGGGAGCCCTCTCGCAAGGGTAGAATGCGCAAAACCCGGAGCCGCAATGAACCACGACCGCCTCAATCCCAGCCCAGACGATGCCATCACCGACGCCGCAGCGCATTGGTGCATGCGCCTGCACGCCGACGATTGCACGCAGGCCGAGCGTGACGCATTCGCTGGCTGGTTGGCGGCCGACCCGCGGCATGCCGAAGAATATCAGGCGATGCTGGAAATCTGGCAAACAGCCGACCTGCTGCCGCGTAGCGCCACCGTCATCGACTTCAACCCACCCGCCAAACACGCCGCCCGCCCCCGCAACTGGCGGCCGCTGGCGTCTGCTGCGGCCATCGCCCTGGCAGTGCTGCCGCTGGCCGGCTGGATGGGGTGGGAACAGGGCTGGTTGCCCAACCACTACCAGCACGTCGAAGCCGGTGACCGCATGCAGACCGTGGAGCTCAGCGACGGCAGCACGGTACAGCTCAACCTGCACACCGAGCTCACCTTCCTCAACTACAAGGACCAGCGCCAGGTCACGCTCAAGCGCGGCGAGGCGTTCTTCAAGGTGCGACACGACAGCAGCCACCCGTTCATCGTGCGTGCAGGCAGTGGCCAGACCCGGGTCACCGGCACCCAGTTCAACGTGTGGAAGTACCAGGACCAGGTGAAGGTCACCCTGGTGGAAGGTTCAGTGCTGGTGTCCAGTGAGGGCAATGCCGGTGGCTACCGCCTTGGCCCTGGCATGCAGGCCAGCTACCACAAGGGCGACTTCGAGCCGCAGCTGGAGCAAAGCGACGACTATGGCAACAGCCTGGCATGGCGCAGCGGCAAGCTGGTGCTCGACAACCTGAGCCTGGAACAGGCGCTGCCGGTGATAAACCGCTACCTCGACGCCCCGCTGCGACTGGCCGATGCCAGCACCGGCCGCATTCGCATCAGCGGCATCTACAACACCCGTGAGGTGGGGCGCCTGGTCAACAACCTGCCCAAAGTCCTGCCGGTCTACCTGACCCGCAGCAAGGACGGCAGCACCGTGCTCAATCGCATCTCGCCGCCGCCCGACAAGGGCTGACGCCCTCCCCCGCCTTACAAGGTCATCGCCGCCAACCAACCGAACGCCAGCAGCGGCAGGTTGTAATGGATGAAGGTCGGCACCACGGTGTCCCAGATGTGGTGGTGCTGGCCATCCACGTTCAGGCCCGAGGTCGGGCCCAGGGTCGAGTCCGAGGCCGGCGAACCTGCATCACCCAGCGCACCGGCAGTACCAATGATGCACACCGTGGCCAACGGGTCGAAGCCCAGTTGTACGCACAGTGGCACGAAAATCGCCGCCAGGATCGGCACGGTGGAGAACGACGAGCCGATCCCCATCGTCACCAAAAGGCCTACCAACAGCATCAGCAGGGCACCGACGCCCTTGCTGTGGTCGATCCACTGCGCCGAGGTTTCCACCAGGCTCTTCACCTCACCGGTGGCCTTCATCACCTCGGCAAAACCGGACGCGGTAATCATGATGAAGCCGATCATGGCCATCATCTTCATGCCTTCGGTGAACAGGTCGTCGGTCTCTTTCCACTTGACGATGCCCGACAGCGAGAAGATCAGGAAACCGACCATGGCACCGATGATCATCGAGTCCAGCAACAGCTGGACAATGAAGGCTGCCGCGATCGCCAGCCCGGCCACCAGCAAGGTCAGCGGGTTGTACTGCACGCTCACCTGCTCCACCTGCTGGATCCGCGCCAGGTCGTAGTCACGCTTCTTGCGGTAGCTGATGAACACCGCCACCAGCAGGCCGACGAGCATGCCGGCAGCCGGGACGGCCATGGCGTGGGTGACGTTGACGCCGCTCACATCGACACCCGCGCGGGCCACATTGGCCAACAGGATCTCGTTGAGGAAGATGTTGCCGAAGCCCACCGGCAGGAACATGTACGGGGTGATCAGGCCAAAGGTGATCACACAGGCGATCAGCCGGCGGTCGATACGCAGGCGCGTCAGCACGTACAACAGAGGGGGTACCAGCAGCGGAATGAAGGCAATGTGGATGGGCAGGATGTTCTGGGACGACACGGCCACCACCAGCATCAGGCCGATCATCAGCCATTTGACCTTGCCGCCCTTGGCGTCGTCCTGCCGGTCGATCATGACCAGGGCGCGGTCGGCCAGCGCATGGGCCAGGCCAGACTTGGCGATTGCCACGGCAAAGGCACCCAGCAGTGCATAGGACAAAGCCACCGTGGCACCACCGCCGAGGCCACCGTTGAAGGCCTTGAGCGTGCCTTCGATGCCCAGGCCGCCCACCAGCCCACCGGCCAGGGCGCCGATGATCAGGGCGATGACCACGTGCACGCGGGACAGGCTGAGTATCAGCATGATGCCGACCGCGGCGATCACTGCATTCATGGTTGGCTTACCTCATTACGACAGAAAAAAGCGCGAACTCTGAAGCAGTAGGCGGCAGATGTCAAAAGCGCCTTGATGCGGGGCATTAGTGGCGGTCAAATTTAAATTGAATGTTTGAATAAAGAAAAAACGGCAGGGGCCGATATTGAGGGAGGCAGCGAGGTGCCTGGCCGCAGCGCTTTGGCACCTCCCGGCCCCACCGCAGATAAAGCCATAACCCTTAATGCCAAAAAAGGGATCCGCCCCCATGCCTTTGCGACAACTTTCCATCCAGTGGAAGATCACCCTGCTCGCCGGTCTCTGTCTGGCCGCTATCGTCACCTTGCTCGTCGGCCTGTCGCTGTACCGCATGGATCACAGTTCGGACCTGGTCAAGGCCAGCAGCATGCAGATGCTGACCGAGGCGGCGCAGTCGCGTATCGAGTCACAAGGTGAAGTGCAAGCGCTGAACATTCGCCGCCAGTTCATGGATGCCTACCAGTACGGCGCCGGCTTCGCCCGTCAGGTGCTGTTCCTGCGCGAGCAGGCCGAAAAGCGCTTTCTCGATGCCTTCGACCTGCGCGAGGACATGACCCGCCAGGTACGCGCCGCACTGCAAGCCAACCCCGACCTGCTCGGCCTGTCACTGGTGTTTGAGCCCAATGCCCTGGACAACAAGGACAGCCTGTTTGCCGGCAAGGCAGCATTGGGCAGCAACGAAACCGGGCGCTTTGCCCTGTACTGGTCGCAGCCACGCGCCGGCCAGTTGACCTCGATGGCCCTGCCCGAACATGACATGGCCAACACCGAGATCGGCCCCAGCGGCCAGCCGGCCAACACCTGGTGGGTATGCCCACGCACCTCCGGCAAGGTGTGCGTGGTAGAGCCGTACTTCTACGACATCGATGGCCAGCAGGTGCTGATGACCAGCATCGTGTTCCCGCTGGCGGTCAACGGCAAGATCATTGCCACCCTGTCCATCGACATCAACCTCAATAGCCTGCAGGCGCTGAGCCAGGAGGCCAGCCGCAGCCTATATGAAGGCCGCACCACGGTCGGCATTCTGACCCCGGTCGGCCTGCTGGCCGGCTACAGCGCCGATGCCAGCAAGCTGGCCCAGCGCTTTGACCAGGTAGACCCGGTCAAAGGCGCCGAGCTGGTGCGCAAGCTGGCCGATGGCAAGCTGACCATCCTCCACGACCGGCAGCGCTTGAAGGTGCTGGCGGCATTCCGGCCAATCCCGGACGCCCAGCCCTGGGGCGTGTTGCTGGATGTGCCGGAAAACGCCCTGACCGGGCCGGCCGAAACCCTGAAGCAGGAACTTGACGCGCTCAATACCAGCGGCACCTTGCTGGAACTGAGCCTGGGCCTGGCCGCCGCCATTGTCGGCCTGCTGCTGGTATGGCTGATGGCCCGCGGCGTTACCCGGCCGATCCTCGGCGTGGCCGCCATGCTCAAGGACATTGCCAGCGGCGAAGGCGACCTGACCCGTCGCCTGACCTACCAGAAACAGGACGAACTGGGCGAACTGGCCGGCTGGTTCAACCGCTTCCTCGACAAGTTGCAGCCAACCATCGCCGAGGTCAAACGCTCGGTGCAGGCCGCCCGAGGCACGGCCGACCAGTCCTCGGCGATTGCCACTGAAACCAGCGCCGGCATGGAGCAGCAGTACCGCCAGGTCGACCAGGTAGCCACCGCCTCCCATGAAATGAGCGCCACCGCCCAGGACGTTGCCCGCAGCGCCGCCCAGGCTGCGCAGGCGGCGCGCGATGCCGACCAGGCCACCCGCGAGGGCTTGGCGGTAATCGACCGCACCACCAGCAGCATCGGTGCCCTGGCCGCCAACATGAGCGACACCATGGCCGAAATAGAAGGCCTGGCGCAGAACAGCGAGAAGATCGGCTCGGTACTGGAAGTGATCCGCTCGATCGCCGAACAGACCAACCTGCTGGCACTCAACGCTGCCATCGAAGCTGCCCGCGCCGGAGAGGCCGGCCGTGGCTTTGCCGTGGTCGCCGATGAGGTGCGCAACCTGGCCCAGCGCACTCAGGAGTCGGTGGAAGAAACCCGTCAGGTCATCGAAGCCCTGCAGAACGGCACCCGCGAAGTGGTCGGCGCCATGGACCACAGCCACCGCCAGGCCCAAGGTGGCGTGGAGCAGGTCGGCCAAGCCGTCACGGCATTGCAGCGCATTGGCCAGGCGGTGACGGTGATCACCGACATGAACCTGCAGATCGCCTCTGCCGCCGAGGAGCAAAGCGCGGTAGCCGAGGAAATCAACAGCAACGTGGCGACCATTCGTGATGTCACTGAATCCCTGTCAGGCCAGGCCAACGAGTCGGCGCGGGTCAGCCAGTCGCTGAACAGCCTGGCCAACCAGCAGCAAGCGCTGATGGACCAGTTCCGCGTCTGAAGCGAACGGGGCCACGCCAGTGGCCCTGAAACTGACAAAACCTCGTCGTCTACACTTGCCCCCACCGCCAAGGCATGGCGAACGACGAGGTTCACATGAAGAGCATTTCAACGCTGCTGGCCGGGCTGCTGTTGACGGTGGGCCTGGCCAGCACCGACAGCGCCACATCGGCAGAGCAACCTGCGCCTATCCATTTTGGTGCCATCGGCTGGGAAAGCGGCGCCCTCACCACCGAGATCCTGCGCCTGATCGTGGAGCGCGGCTACGGCTACCGCACCGACACCCTGCCTGGCAGCACGGTCAGCATGGAGGTGGCCCTGGCGCGCAATGACCTGCAAGTGATCGCCGAGGAATGGGCCGGGCGCAGCCCTGCCTGGGTCAAGGCCGAACAGGCCGGCCAGGTGTTCGCACTGGGCGATACGGTCAAAAATGCAGAGGAAGGTTGGTGGGTACCGGCCTATGTGATCGAGGGCGATGCCGCACGCAACCTGAAGCCCGTGGCGCCTGAGCTGCACAGTGTCGAGGACCTCAAGCGTTACCCGCAGGTATTTTCTGACCCCGAATCGCCCGGTAAAGGGCGTTTTCTCAACAGCCCAAGCGGCTGGACGTCTGAAACCGTCAACAGCCAAAAGCTCAAGGCCTATGGCCTGGATGGCCTCTACAACAACTTCCGCAGTGGCTCCGGCGCCGCGATGGACGCCGAGATCGGTTCGGCTATCCGGCGCGGCAAACCTGTGCTGTTCTACTACTGGAACCCGACCCCGCTGATGGGGCGCTACAAGCTCATCCGGCTGGAAGAACCCCCGTTCGATGCCCAGGCCTGGGCCACCCTCACCGACCCCGCCAACCCCAACCCGAAAGGCAGCCGCTCGCTGCCGGCAAAGTTGTCGATCGGCGTGTCCAAAGCCTTTCGCGAAAACTACCCAGACTTGGTCAGTATGTTCGAACAGGTCAACCTGCCCATCGATCGCCTGAACAAGGCCCTGGCCGTCATGAGCGAAAAACGCACACCCGCGCGCGAAGCCGCCCTCACCTTCCTGCGCGATCACCGCGAGGTGTGGAAAGCCTGGCTGCCGGCGGACATCGCCGCCAAGGTCGAGGCCAGCCTGTGAGCAGCGGTTTCCCGCAGACCCTGCAGTTTTCCTTTGCCGACAGCATCAACCGCCTGGTCGACGGGTTGGTATTGAACTACGGCGACCACCTGCGCAGTTTTTCTGACCAGTTGCTGCAACTGCTGGTCGGCCTGGAGAACCTGTTGCGTCTGTTGCCTTGGTGGCTGTTGTTGTTGCTGGTGGGTCTGCTGGCCTGGCACGCCAGCCGCAGCCTGCTGCGCAGCGCCGTGCTGGTCGCGCTGCTGGCCTTGATCGGTATGCTCGGGCTCTGGGACAAGCTGCTGCAGACCCTGGCCCTGGTGCTGGTCAGTACCGGCCTGTGCGTACTGGTGGGTGTACCGCTGGGCATCCTGCTGGCCGCCCGGCCACTGGCCAGGCGGCTGCTGTTGCCGGTCCTCGATGTGATGCAGACGCTACCTGCGTTCGTTTACCTGATCCCGGTGCTGATGCTGTTTGGCCTGGGCAAGGTGCCTGCCGTGTTCGCCACGCTGATCTACGCCCTGCCGCCGCTGGTGCGGTTGACCGAGCTGGGCTTGAGCCAGATCGACCCCTCGTTGCTGCAGGCCGCACACGGCCTTGGCGCAAGCCGCTGGCAGCGGTTGCGGCGCATCGCCCTGCCCCTGGCGCTGCCGAGTATCATGGCCGGGCTCAACCAGTCGGTCATGATGGCCTTGTCGATGGTGGTCGTGGCGTCGATGATCGGCGCCCGTGGGTTGGGTGAGGATGTGCTGGCGGGGATCCAGACCTTGAATGTTGGCCAAGGGATGGAGGCCGGGCTGGCAATTGTCGCCCTGGCCATGGTGATCGACCGGATCAGCCAGGCCTATGGGCGTAGCAGTCGCTGAGCCGTATCGGCAAGGCCTGGGAGCAGCCTTGTGCTGCGAGAGGGCCGGGCCCGACAATATGCCTCTGTCAGCTGAGAACCGGACCTCAACCGCATGTCCCTGAAAGCCCTGCGCACCTTGGTGACCATCGCCCGCCACGGCACCTTTGCCCGCGCCGCCGACCTGCTCAGCCTCACCCCCTCGGCGGTCAGCCTGCACATCAAAACCCTCGAAGACGAACTGAAGGTGGCCTTGTTCGACCGTAGCCGCAGGCAGGTGGTGCTGACCGAAGCCGGCCAGTTGGCGGTGGCCCGCGCCGAAAGCCTTCTGGCTGCCTATGACGAACTGGCCGATGCCCTGGCCAGCGGCCCAAGCCTGCGCGGCCGCTTGCGCCTCGGGGCGATCCACACGGTGCTGGCGCGGCGCTTGCCCAAGGCGCTGGTGTGGATCAAGGCCCATCACCCGCAGCTACACATCAGCGTGGCCTCGGGCATGTCGGCGGAGCTGGCGCGGCGCGTGGAAGACGGTGAGCTCGATGCGGCGATCACCACCGAACCGGTCAGCCCTTACCCGCAGAACCTGGACTTTACACCGCTGTTCGAGGACCGTTTCTGGGCCATTGCCAGCCCTGAGCTGGCCGGGTATAGCGTGCCGCAGTTGCTGGCCAGCCAGCCATTCCTGCGCTTCGACAAGCGAGCCTGGGCCGGCCGGCAGATCGAGCAGGAACTACGCCGCCAGCAGGTGCAGGTGAGCGAACTGATGGAACTGGACAGCCAGGAAGCCCTGGCGCGCATGGCGGTGATGGGCCTGGGCGTGGCGGTCATCCCCATGGCAGATGACGACCTGCAACGCTTGCCACCCGCCACCTGCCTGCCGTTTGGCGAGCCGCAGCTGACCCGGCGGGTGGTGTTGCTGGAGCATGAAAAAAGCCAGCGGCGGCATTTGAGTGCGGTGTTGAAGACCGCCCTGGAAGCCTGACACCAGGCTGCTCCAAAGCGCGATCTGCACCCACCAACATGCATTTTTCCTCAACGGTCACTGAAGAAAACAACGTTTTTACAGATTGATCCGCCCCCGTAGTCTGTGCACGTACCCGACCACGGAATGCTGACCATGCTGCACTTGCTGCTGACCACCCTGCTCCCCATCATTCTGCTGATAGCGCTGGGTACCTTCCTGCGCCTTCGCGGTTTTCTTGCCGAGAGCTTCTGGCCTGGCGCCGAGCGCCTGAGCTACTACGTCCTGCTGCCGTCGCTGTTCCTCCATGGCCTGGCCACTGCCAACCTCGATGGCATACCGGTGCTTGGCATGGCCGGCGCACTGATGCTCTCGACCCTGGCCGGTGCCGTATTGCTGATGCTGTATCAGGGCGCGGCGAACCATGAGGGTGCCGACTTCACCTCGGTGTTTCAGGGCGGTATCCGCTTCAACAACTACATCGGTGCCACCCTGGCTGCGGGCATCTACGGCAGCGCCGGGATTGCCCTGGCGGCGGTGGCCAACGCTGCCATCGTGCCCTTGGTCAACCTGCTCTGCGTGCTGGTGTTTGCCCGCTTCAGCGCCCGTCACAGTTCGCCCGCCACAGTGCTTCGGGCGATCTTCGCCAACCCGTTGATCGTCGGCTGCGCAGGGGGGCTGGTGCTACGGGCCACGGGGCTGGGCTTGCCGGCCGGTATCGACGCCACGGTCAAGGCCTTGGGCCAGGCCGCACTGCCTTTGGGCCTGCTGTGTGTCGGCGCTGCCCTGGGCGGCGCCAGCCTCGGCCAGCAGGTACGGCCGCTGATGGCAGCATCGACGTTCAAGTTCCTGGTCATGCCACTGACCACCTGGGGCGTTTGCCGGCTGCTCGGCCTGAGTGGCCAGGCAGCGGTGGTGGCGGTGTTGTTCCAGGCGCTGCCAACCGCTTCGTCATCTTATGTCATGGCCCGGCAAATGGGCGGCAATGCGCCACTGATGGCCACCCTCATCGCCCTGCAGACCGTGGCTGCGGCCGCCACCCTGCCTTTGGTATTAATGCTTACGCTTGGCTAGACTGAAATTCTGCCCACTGCCTGGTAATGTGCCCATGCGCCTTCACTTGATGCTGATCGGCTTGACCTCGGCCCTGCTCGCAGCCCCCCTGTATGCCGCTGATCCAGCCAAAGCCGCCGTTGCCGAGGACAAGGCCGCAGTGCTTGAAGAAAAGGTCGTCGAAGATGCGCCGCCCCCCAGGAAGGCAGAGAAACTGACCCCAGGCGAAACGCAGGCAGTGGACCCGGCTGGCCAGGCGCCGCTGGATGACAGCATCACCTGCCTGGCACGTACCATCTACTGGGAAGCCAAGGGCGCCGACGCCAAAGACATGACCGCGGTGGCCAGTGTGGTGCTCAACCGCCTGGGCCACGATGGCTTTCCCGACACCATCTGCGCGGTAGTCAAACAGGGTGTGGAGACCAAGGCCTGTCAGTTCTCATGGTGGTGTGACGGGCGCCCGGACCAGGTCGAGGAACCGCAACGCTACGACATTGCCAAAGAGATCGCACGCAAGGCGCTGAACCAGCAGTTGAAAGACCCCACCGGCGGCGCATTGTACTTTCACGACCGCACGGTGCGCCCCGACTGGGCGAAGGCTTATCGCAAGACCGCGCAGACCACCCACTTCCTGTTCTACAAGCCGAACCAGGCGTTGGCCCATTGACGCGTAAACGGCTGACAACGCCGGCCCGATGCGAATGACTGGCACCTGACCGCACTTTTCCACGGGCCTGGGGTCTACTCCCTCTTTTGCCGCCAGTAACGATTGCCGGTGTTTTCATTGCCTTGCACGACCTCGGGCCAAAAGCCCCGGGCTTGTGTAGGATGAGCAGCGCACACCACGACGCTGCCAGTCATAGGGAGATCCACATGCGCGTCCTGACATCCGTTGTCGCCTTGTCACTGGGCCTGGTCGTTTCGACCGGGGCGCTGGCAGCCACCGGCGAAGAGGCGCAGTTGATCGATTCGATCAATGTCTACCGCAGCAAGGCCCAGCCCTGCGGTGGCGAGGCGTCGTTGGAACTGCCGCCGCTCAACAGCGACACACGCCTAGCGCTGTCGCCAGAGGGCACCCGCGACCTGCAACAGGCCATGACCCGCGCCGCCTACCCCATGGTCAGCGTCCAGGCCATCAGCCTGTCGGGGCCACGCGACGCACGCGCCGCCATGCATGCCATCGAGGAAAGCTTCTGCCAGGTGGTGCTCGACCCGCAATTCGTCGATATCGGCGTCAGCCAGGAGGGCCGCGACTGGCGCATCGTGCTGGCACGGCCGCTGCTCAGCGGCCGCCTGGGCGACTGGCAGGCCGAGGGACAGAAGGTGCTGCAGGAGGTCAACGCCGCGCGCAAGGTGCCACGGCAATGCGGTGGCCAGCCGTTTGCCGCCGCCCCGGCACTGAGCTGGAGCACAGTGCTGGCGGAGGTCGCCGCCAACCACACACGGGCCATGGCCAACCAGAACTTCTTCGACCACATCGACAAAGATGGCCGCACACCCGGTGACCGGGCGGAACTGGCCGGGTACCTGTACCAGCAGATCGGCGAAAATATCACCGCCGGGCGTGACACCGCGCAAAAGGTCGTCAACGGCTGGCTGGACAGCCCGGGGCACTGCGCCACGCTGATGAATCCGGACTTCCGTGAATTGGGCGCTGCCTATGCGATAGACCCCAAGAGCGATGCAGGGATCTACTGGACAGGGTTGTTCGGGACGCCGCAGTAGATCACGTGAGCGGGTAATGACCTGCACGCAACTGCAGGGCCGTACACCCAAACCGACGCCGCACGCACTTGCCAAGGTAGCTGGCATCACCCAGGCCCACCTCATCGGCAATCTGCGCCAGGCTGTGGCTGGAGTTGAGCAAACGCCAGCGCGCCTGCTGCAAGCGCATCTCCAGCCACCAGGCCTTGGTGCTCATGCCGTGGCTGGCCTGGAACTGCCGGTCCAGTTGACGCCGGCTGATGCCCAGTTCTGCGGCCAGTTGCTCCACGGCCAACGGTGTGCCCAGGTGATGACGCATCAGTGCTTGCGCCCGTTGCACCTGGCGCCCCTGACCAGCACCCAGCTCCAGCGAGCGCAAGGCGTGACGGCTGTCGCGGGTCTCGTCCACCAGCATGTCAGCCAGCCCTTTGAGCGCACGGGTTCGCCCGCAAGCGCGTGACAGTAGTGCAACGGCCAGGTCTATGGCGGCAGTGCCACCGGCGCACGTGATGCGGTTGCCATCGATGCAGTACAACTGCTCGCGCAGCAGCTGCAACTGCGGAAAAGCAGCACGAAACTCGGCTTCGTGACGCCAGTGCACCACCACCTTGTGCCCCTGCAGCAGGCCGCAGGCAGCCAGCAGGAAGGCGCCATTGTCGACCCCCACCAGCTTGACTCCCGCCTTGGCGGCCTGCCTGAGCAACGCCTGGTAACGTGGCGCCAGCGCCGCGGTGGCCATGGCACTGCGACCGCCGAACACCACCAGGTAGTCGAAAAGGGCGAGGTCGAGCTGATCGGCAATGGCCTCGACCTGCAGCACCGCGCCACTGCTTGACGGTACCGGCTCAAGGCTGAGCCCCGCCACTGTCCAGCTGCAATAGCGTTGCTGGCTGTAGTCCTCGTCGTCGGCGCTGAAGCGCAATTTGTCGAGAAAGGCGCCAAACGGCAGCAGGGCAAAATCCGGTAACGGCATGATCAGCAAGCGGATGTCGGGCGGCATGAAACCACGTCCAGAAAAGACTCTTGTATGACCAGATAATACCCTTTCAGCTTGAGCGTTGCGCCATAGACTGTCGCCCTCTCTCGAACAAGGCAGTTTTCAACATGGCACTGGATACCTGGCTCATCTACCTGCTGGCCAGCATCGGCCTGTCGCTGACCCCGGGGCCTAACAGCCTGTTGGCATTGACCCATGGCGCGCGCTATGGCGCACGGCGAACGCTGTTCACCATCGTGGGCGGGGTATTGGGTTTCAGCGCCCTCATCGCCTTGACCATGTTCGGCCTCAGCGCACTGCTCCAAACCTCGGCGGCGGTGCTGGGCGTCCTGAAGTGGGTGGGCGGGGCTTATTTGATCTGGCTGGGCATTCAACTGTGGCGCAGTCCAGGCCTGCAGCTGGAACTGACCGCGCACAGCGCGCGGCTGGGCAATGCCGGGCTGTTTCGCCAAGGCCTGCTTTCGGCCATGGCGAACCCCAAGGTGCTGCTGTTCTATGGTGCCTTCCTGCCGCAGTTCATCGACCCACAGCGAGGGCTGGTGCTGCAATTTGCGGTGATGGCCGCGACCTTTGCCAGCGTCGAGTGCCTGGTCGAATACCTGCTGGCGCGCCTGGCGTTTCGCATTCGACCATGGCTGGCCAAGGGTGGCAAAGGTTTCAATCGCTGCTGCGGGAGCCTGTTTGCCTTGATTGGCCTGGCGCTGCCGCTTGGCCGATAGCGGGCCCGCGAACACGGGTGAAACCCGTGCCACCACCGCGTAACGGTTCAACCCCGGCGTGCTTTGAGTAGAAACACAACCAGCGCCACACCCGGCAACCCCGCCCCCACCAGTGCCACGCCATGCCAACCAAACTGGCTGAACAGCGCACTGGCCACCGCCGACCCCAGCGCCCCGCCGAGGAAGATGCTGGTCATGTACACCGCATTCAGCCGCCCGCGGCTGGCAGGGTCCAGTGCGTACACTTCACGCTGGCCGATGACCATGTTCATCTGCACCGCAAAGTCCAGCAACACGCCGGTAAGGCCCAGGCCAATCACGCTGTATCCCGGCACTGTCAGCCCCAGCAACAAGGCCGCCGGCGCCAGCAGCAGCGCCAGCAGCGAGCCGGCCCGGGCATGCCCGGCATCGGCCAGGCGGCCGGCCATGGGCGCAGCAACGGCACCCACCGCGCCGACAAGGGCGAACACAGCGATCTGGCTCTGTGACAGGCCATGCTCACCGGCAAGCGCCATCGGCACCGCCGTCCAGTAAAGGCTGAACGCTGCAAACATCAATGCCTGGTACAACGAACGCTGGCGCAACAGCGGATAACGACGCAGCAGTGTGAGCAGCGACAGCATCAGCCCGGCATAGCTGGCTTTGTGCTCGGGCCGCCGCTGCGGCAAGGTCAATGACAGCAACAGGATGATCGCCAGCATTACCCCGGCGGCGCCAATGAACACCGCACGCCAGCCGAAGTGGTCGGCCACCACGCTCGACAGCGGTCGCGCCAGCAGGATGCCCAGCAGCAAGCCGCCCATGATGTTACCGACCACACGACCACGCTGCTGTTCCGGCGCCAGATGCGCCGCCAGCGGGATAAGCATCTGCACCGACACCGAACTGAAGCCGATCAGCAATGCATAACCCAGGAACAGCTGACCCTGGCCACTGCTGCTGGTGCCCGCCAGCAGCAGGCTGACGCAGGCCAGGACCGCGGTGGCCACCATCAGGCGGCGGTTTTCCAGCAGGTCGGCCAGCGGCACCAGCAATAACAGGCCCAGGGCATAGCCCAACTGCGTGAGCGAAACGATGAGGCTGGCATGCTCGGTGGACAGCCCCAGGTCGGGGGCGATCAGCCCGACGATGGGCTGGGCGTAGTAGATGTTGGCGACGATCGCGCCGCAGCAGAACGCCAGCAGCACTACCAGAGCCCGGCTCAGGCTGGCGGCGGCCGGTTGCGCTGTCGCAAGGGAGGGGTTCATGCGAAGTTCCTCGACAAGGGGTGGGTATATGTCGGCCACCTTACCCATGGACGTCAGCGCCGAGAATCCCGCGGTGGCGCAATGCGGCTTTGCGCGCTGCGCAACACTAGTGACCGTGTATGAGCAAATTTTCGCAAAAGTCGATGAATGCGTTGACTCGCCGTGAGCCCCGGTGGTTGGGCATATACAAGGCGTTGATGCTGTTATTGGCCATGCCAGGGCTGGCCTGCCAGTCGGGGAAGACCCGCTGCAGGCGCCCTGCCAACACATCCTCGCGTACCAGCCAATCGGCCAGCAGTGCGATACCACTGCCTGCCAGTGCCGTTTCACGCAACATGTCGGCATTGGCGCTGCGCAGGGGCCCACTTACGTCCAGTTCCAGGCTGTCCTGGCCACAGGTCAGGCGCCAGGGGCGCGCCTTCTGCCCATAGCGAAAGCGCAGGCAGGCATGGTCAAGCAGCTCCCGGGGATGCTGCAGTGGCTCACGCCCGGCCAGGTAAGCCGGGCTGGCCACCAGCCAACGCTGAAAACGGCCGAGCCGGCGGCACACCAACTCGTCATTAGGCGAGGGGTCGCCCAGGCGAATCGACAGGTCATAGCGCCCGTCAAGCAAATCGTCCAGCCGGTCACTGAGGTCGATGTCCAGTTCCAGCGCCGGGTGCTGCGCCAGGAATGGCCCCAGGTGCGGGGCGATGACCCGCCGGCCGAACTCCACTGGCAGGCTCAGGCGCAGTACACCCACAGGCTCCTCGCCGCGATCGGCGATGCTGGCATCCGCCTCGTCCAGTGCTTCAAAAATGCCCCGTGCCCGCTGGTAGTAACGGGCGCCGGCCTCGGTCAGGCTGACCTGGCGCGTCGAGCGGTTGAGCAAGGTGGCGCCCAGCGACGCTTCCAGGGCATCGACCAGACGTGTCACCGACGATGTCGCCAGCCCTAGCCTGCGCGCGGCAGCAGAAAAGCCTTGGGCATCGACAGTGGCCACGAACATTTTCATCGCCAGCAGCTTGTCCATGTTCAGCCCGTCTTCCAAAACTCGGAAAGTTCTTACAAACAGCCGGGCGGGTCAAGCCGCGCGCGTCAAGGCGATTGCGTCCATAGTGGAATCACCCCATTTCCAAGGAGGCTTACCATGACCCTGAACAACCTGCTGACCGCCCTGCCGCCCTGCGATCCCGCCAGCGCCGAACGTGTCGACGAATTGCTCAGCCGCCCGGGCATCCGCGTGGAGCGTATCGTCTCCAGCGGGCAGGCCAGCCCACCCGGCTTCTGGTACGACCAGGCCGAAGGCGAGTGGATCATGTTGCTCAGTGGTGCTGCCGCCCTGCGTTTCGAGCACGAGCACCACACCCGCCTGCTGGCGCCGGGCGATTGTCTGGACATCCCCCCGCACGACCGCCACCGCGTGGAATGGACCGCACCCGGCACGGCCACCATCTGGCTCGCGGTGTTCTATAGCAGCAGCACCCCATGGCCGGCCTGAAGGGGCCATGCCGGCCCGTGCACAAGGCGCAGTTGTCCCTTCGCCGTGCAAGGTTGGGCTTACGACCAAAGCATGAATACAAATCGAAGAGGCATCATAAACGCCCCGTTCAATGCGTTTTTCAGCACATTATCTATACTTTTAGCCACATCTTCGTAAGTTCAGCCCTGCGACAATCAGCCTCGCTCAATTATGTACCAACTTGTTAATTAGCAAGCTAAGGGCTTAAACTGCGCGCATTCCACCTGCTGAGATCCCTGGCATGAAAGAAACACCGCGCGCCTCTGGCGCCACACACTTCATCCTGGTCGGCCTGGGCGTGATCATCGCCCTGCTCGGCCTCCTCCTCGCTGCTGGCGGCGTCAAGCTCGCCGGTCTGGGCGGTTCCTGGTACTTCCTGATCGGCGGCTTGGCCATGGCCATCGCCGGTGTCCTCATTGCTCGCCGCAAGAAGGCGGGCGCCTGGCTGTATGCCGTGTTCCTGGTCGGTACTGCCATCTGGGCACTGATCGATGCGGGCCTGGTGTTCTGGCCGCTGTTCTCGCGCCTGTTCATGTTCGGCGCAATCGGCATGGTCGTGGCCCTGGTCTACCCGCTGCTGGCGCGTGCCAACGGCGCCAGCGCCGGGCGCGGAGCGTACGGCGTAGCCGGGGTAATGGCCGTGGTACTGGTGATCGCGGTCGGCAACATGTTCGTTGCCCACCCAAGCGTCGCCCCCACCGGCAAGGGCCCGGGCATGACCCCGGTCGAAGCCGGCAAGGAACAGAAAGACTGGGCCCACTACGGCAACACCGAAGGTGGCAGCCGCTTCGCCGCGCTGGACCAGATCAACCGTGACAACGTCAACAAGCTGAAAGTGGCCTGGACCTACCACACCGGCGACGTCGCGATCAGTGACGGCAACGGTGCCGAAGACCAGCTCACCCCGCTGCAGATCGGCAGCAAGGTGTTCATCTGCACCCCGCACAACAACCTGATCGCACTCGATGCCGACACAGGCAAAGAGCTGTGGAAGAACGAAATCAACGCCCAGTCCAAGGTCTGGCAGCGCTGCCGTGGCATGGCGTACTTCGACGCCACCGCCGCCATCGCCCAACCGACCCAGCCGAACAGCTCGCCGGTCACCGGCGGTACCGTACCGGCTGGCGCCAACTGCCAGCGTCGCCTGCTGACCAACACCATCGATGGCCGCCTGATTGCCGTCGACGCCGACACCGGCGAGTTCTGCCAGGGCTTCGGCAACAACGGCCAGGTCAACCTGATGGCCGGCCTGGGTAACGTGCCAGACTCCTACTACCAGCTGTCTTCGGCACCGCTGATGGCCGGCACTACCGTAGTGGTCGGCGGCCGTGTTGCCGACAACGTCCAGACCGATATGCCAGGCGGCGTGATCCGCGGCTTTGACGTGATCACCGGTGAAATGCGCTGGGCCTTCGACCCGGGCAACCCGGAAGACCGCCAGGCTCCGCAGGGCGACAAGACCTACGTGCGCAGCACCCCGAACAGCTGGGCACCGATGTCCTATGACCCGGCGATGAACACCGTGTTCCTGCCGATGGGCTCGTCCTCCACCGACATCTACGGTGTTGAACGCAGCAAGCTGGACCACACCTACGGCGCTTCGGTGCTGGCCCTGGATGCCGCCACCGGCAACCAGAAGTGGGTGTTCCAGACGGTGCACAACGACCTGTGGGACTTCGACCTGCCGATGCAGCCGAGCCTGATCGACTTCACCAAGGACGACGGCCAGTCGGTACCTGCGGTGGTGATCGGCACCAAGGCCGGGCAGATCTACGTGCTCGACCGTGCCACCGGCAAGCCGCTGACCCAGGTCGACGAAGTACCGGTCAAGCCAAGCAACATCCCGAACGAGCCGTACTCCCCTACCCAGCCCAAGTCGGTGGGCATGCCGCAGATCGGCGCGCAGACCCTGACCGAATCGGACATGTGGGGCGCCACCCCGTATGACCAACTGCTGTGCCGCATCGACTTCAAGAAGATGCGCTACGACGGCCTGTACACCGCGCCGGGTACCGACCTGTCGCTGAGCTTCCCGGGTTCGCTGGGTGGCATGAACTGGGGCAGCATTTCTACCGACCCGGTACATGGCTTCATCTTCGTCAACGACATGCGTCTGGGCCTGTGGATCCAGATGATCCCGTCGCAGAACAAAGGTGGCGCGGCTTCCGGTGGCGAAGCACTGAACACTGGCATGGGCGCGGTACCGCTCAAGGGCACCCCGTATGCCGTGAACAAGAACCGCTTCCTGTCGGTCGCCGGCATTCCATGCCAGGCACCGCCGTTCGGCACCCTGACCGCCATCGACATGAAGACCCGCCAGGTGGCCTGGCAGGTGCCGGTGGGTACCGTTGAAGACACCGGCCCGCTCGGCATCCGCATGCACCTGCCGATCAAGATCGGCCTGCCAACGCTGGGCGGCACCCTGTCTACCCAGGGCGGCCTGGTGTTCATCGCCGGCACCCAGGACTTCTACCTGCGTGCCTACGACAGCAGCAACGGTAACGAAATCTGGAAGGCTCGCCTGCCAGTAGGCAGCCAGGGCGGCCCGATGACCTACGTCTCGCCGAAGACCGGCAAGCAGTACGTGGTGATCACCGCTGGCGGCGCCCGCCAGTCGACTGACCGCGGCGACTATGTGATTTCTTACGCTCTGCCGTAAGACCGCGTCGCCTGCTTCGCGGGCAAGCCCGCTCCTACAAGGCCCCTGTAGGAGCGGGCTTGCCCGCGAATGCCCCTCAAAGACAATCCGAGATTCTGTAATGCCATCCGCAATTCGCATCACCCCCACCCTGCTGCTGGCCCTGGCCAGCACCACCGCACTTGCCAACGACGACCTCATGACCCGCAGCACCCTGACCGGTGACTGGGGCGGCCTGCGTCATCAACTCGAAGAAGACGGCGTCAAGATCACCGGCGACTACAGCGGTGAAACCGCCTACAACGCCCATGGCGGCCTGCACCGTTCGGCGCGCTATTCGCAGAACGTCAAGCTGGGCGTGCAGTTCGACCTGTCGAAACTGTACGGCCTGGACAACGGCGGCAAGGTCCAGCTGACCATCAACGACCGCCGCGGCAACAGCGCCTCGGAAGACCTGGTAGGCAACCGCCTGCCAATCCAGGAAAACTTCGGCGGCCTGTACACCCGCCTGACCGAGCTGAGCTACGAGCGCACGCTGTTCACCCCGGCGCTCAACGTAAAACTCGGCTACATGGCCATGGGCAACGACCTCGGCGGCTTGGACAGCGGCATCCTGTGCAACTTCATGAACGCCGGCTTCTGCGGCCACCCGCTGAACATGTCGGGCGGCAGTGGCTGGACCAATTACCCCAACGCCCACCTCGGCGTGCGGGTGAAGTACGACCTGTCACCTGCCTGGCAGTTGCGCGTGGCGGCGTTCAACGTCGACCCCGAAAGCAACGGCAACTCCAGCCGCGCTTGGCACCTGGGGCCCAAGCACACCACCGGCACCGTGGTACCGGTAGAACTGGTATACAAGCTGCAGGGTGAACTGCCAGGCGAGTACAAGCTTGGTTACTACTACGACAGCTCTGATGTGAAACGCATCGGCAGCGATGATGAAGTGTCCGGCCGGGGTGGACATTACCTGCTGGTCGACCAGGCGGTGTGGAACGACCAGGCCTCCCCAGGCCGAAGCCTGCACGCCTTCGGCCAGTACTCGGCGTCGAGCAAGGCCGCTTCGCCGTTCACCAAGTGGTATGGCGCCGGCGTGGTGCTGTACAAGCCGTTCGAAGGCCGCCCGAAGGATACCGTGGCACTGGGTTACGGCCGGGCCGTACCCAACCCGCGTAGCCGCGATGTGCTGGAAGATGCCGCGTTCAACGCGGGCCAGCAGTTCCCGGATATCGACAGCGCCGAACAGTTGATCGAACTGAGCTACGGCTACCAGGCCACGCCATGGCTGAACCTGCGCCCGGATGTGCAATACATCATCGAGCCAGGGGCGTTTTCGGGCAAAGACATCGACAACGCACTCGTGGTCGGCCTGCAGGTCAAGGCGACCTTCTGAACCGCCGGGGCCGCACCGCGGCCCCATCCGCCGGCGCAACCCTCAAGCCTGTTTGAGGTAGTCCACCAGTCTCAGCAGCATGGCATCACAGCCGCGCAACTGCTCGACACTGACAAACTCATCCGGCTTATGGCCCTGGTCCATGCTGCCAGGGCCGCACACCACGGTGGGGATGCCCGCCTGGTCGAACAAGCCACCTTCGGTACCAAACGCTACCGTGCCGAACGTATCCGAGCCGCTGAGTAGCGCCACCAAGCGCGCAGCCTCGCTGTCTTCCGGTGTCGCCAGCCCCGGATAGGCACTCAGCGGCGCCAGGCGAATGGCGCTGGCGGTATTGACCTTGCGCATACGCGGCAGCAACTCGGCTTCAGCATAGGTTTGTAACTGGTCGGCCACCGCCTGCGCCTCGAACCCAGGGAGCGCGCGCACTTCGAAATCGAACTCGCACTCGGCCGGCACGATGTTCAGCGCCCTGCCCCCTTTGATCACCCCGGTCTGCACCGTGGAGAACGGCGGATCGAAGCGCTCGTCGTGATGAGCCGGCAGTGCCAGGGCCTCGCCGATTTCACCCAACTTGCCAATCAGTTTCGCCGCATACTCGATGGCGTTCACCCCATACGGCGCGTACGCCGAATGGCACGCCGCGCCCTGTACCTGGCAACGCATTGCCAGCTTGCCCTTGTGCCCCAGCACCGGTTTGAGTTCGGTGGGTTCACCGATCAGGCACAGCCGTGGTTTACACGGGCGCTGTTCGAGGGCAGCCAGCATCGAGCGCACGCCCAGGCAACCGACTTCTTCGTCGTAGGAAAACGCCAGGTGTACCGGCATGCGCAACGGCTGCGCGAGAAACGCGGGCACAGCAGCCAACACCGAGGCGATAAAGCCTTTCATGTCGGCCGTGCCGCGGCCATACAGGCGGCCGTCACGCTCACTCAGGGCGAACGGCTCGACCGTCCAGGCCTGGCCATCCACCGGCACTACATCGGTATGCCCGGACAGCACCACACCGCCAACATCCCCGGGGCCGACAGTGGCGAACAAATTGGCCTTGGTGCCCTCCGGGTTATGGAACAGCTCGCACGCCACCCCCAGCTCGGCCAGGTAATCACGGATAAAACCGATCAGCGCCAGGTTGGAGTCGCGGCTCACCGTGGCAAAGCCGATCAGCCGGGCCAGCAGTGCGCGACTGGCAAATTCACTCATCGCCCGGCACCCCATAACGTGGCGCGGCGGTCGGGTTGAGGGCGCGGGTGACGTAATCCTGCATCTGCGGGCGATAGGCTTGCCACAGGCCATCGAGCACGCCGATCGGGTCGCTGTCGGCCCAGTCGACGCGCAGGTCCACCAGCGGCCAGGTCAGCTCGCCAGCAATCTTCAGCGCCGCCGAGTGCACGGGCCCGGCTTCGCCACCCGCTGCCATCGCCGCGTGCATGGCTGCCAGCAGGCGGTCGGCCAGGTGGCCGCCGGCCTGCTCGAAGGCCAGCACCATGGCTTCGATCACCTGGGTCGAGGACAGCAGGTTGCCAGCCGCCGCGCATTGTTCGCCGGCCATTGCATGGTGTGTGCCCAAGGCTTCCCGCCCGGTGAACAAGGCCACCTGGCCTTGGCTGTCGATCACCGTGACCTGGCGGTACTCACTCCAGCCATTGGCACTGAGCACCCTGTCCAGCGCAGCGGCGGGCGGCAACTGGCCATGCTCCAGGGCATCGAGAATCTGCGGGCCCAGCGCCGGCAGGGTGATGTTCTGGGTCGAGACCGCGCCCACACCGGCACGCACCCAGGGGCAACGAGCCCCCACGGCGATGCTCGACGAGCTGATGGCGATACCGACCTGGCCGGTTTCCTGGCAACGACCGATGATGGAGAACGTCATGTCATGGTTCCTGTTGTGCTGTGCGATACACGGCATTCTGAGTGGAACCTTCGGGCGGGCGAAACGACCTTTTTCCGAGGGGGTAGGCAGGAAAAAACTAGGCTCACGGGCCCGCCCTTCGCACCCGCTCGAAAAACCACGTCACCCACCCGGCCAACCTGCCCCACAGGCCAGAGAAATCAAGGCCTTCGCCGTTTTATCGGCAAGCACCAGCTAAATACTATTTTCGCCATTTCCACGGCATCCCTAGTCTGGCTCCAGGCAACGGCGGTCCTCCAAAACGACCTGACAAAAACCGCCTGAACAAGGGCTCGGACATGACACTGAACAACCTCGAAATCGACACCCTCGTCGTCGGCGCCGGCCAGGCCGGCGTGGCCATGAGCGAACACCTGAGCAAGCTTGGCGTGCCGCACCTGGTACTGGAGCGCAACCGCATCGCGCAGGCCTGGCGTACCGGCCGCTGGGACTCGCTGGTCGCCAACGGCCCGGCCTGGCACGACCGCTTCCCGGGGCTGGAATTCAACCTCGACGCCGATGCATTCGCCGGCAAGGACCAGGTGGCCGACTACTTCGAGCAGTACGTACGCAAGTACAACCTGCCCGTGCGCACCGGCATTGAAGTGAAGCGCGTGGTGCGTAACAGCGACCGCCCAGGCTTCACCATCGACACCAATGAAGGCGTGATTCGCGCCAACCGCGTAGTCGCTGCCACCGGCCCGTTCCAGAAGCCGGTGATCCCAGCCATCGCGCCGAAAGACAGCAACCTGCACCAGATTCATTCCGCCGCTTATTTCAACCCAGAGCAGTTGCCTGAAGGCGCGGTACTGGTGGTCGGTGCCGGTTCTTCCGGTGTGCAGATTGCCGAGGAATTGATGCGCGCCGGGCGCCAGGTGTACCTGTCGGTCGGCGCCCACGACCGCCCGCCGCGTGCCTACCGCAACCGTGACTTCTGCTGGTGGCTGGGCGTGCTGGGCGAGTGGGACGCGGAAATTGCCAAACCCGGTCGCGAGCATGTGACCATCGCGGTCAGCGGCGCCCGTGGTGGCCACACCGTGGACTTCCGCGCCCTCGCCCACCAGGGCATGACCCTGGTCGGCCTGACCCAGTCGTTCGAGAACGGCGTCGCGCGCTTCCAGGACAACCTGGTCGAGAACATCAACCGCGGCGACGACAACTACCTGGCCCTGCTGGATGCGGCCGATGCCTACATCGAACGCAACGGCCTGGACCTGCCGGAAGAGCCCGAAGCCCGCCAGCGCCTGGCCGACCCGGAGTGCATGCGCAACCCGCTGCAGCAGCTGGACCTGGCCAAGGCCGGCGTCCGCAGCATCATCTGGGCCACCGGTTACGGCGTGGACTTCAGCTGGCTGCAGGTAGACACCTTCGATGCCAACGGCAAGCCCCAGCACCAGCGTGGTGTGGCCCGTGAACCGGGCGTGTACTTCCTCGGCCTGCCGTGGTTGTCGCGCCGTGGTTCATCGTTCATCTGGGGGGTGTGGCACGACGCCAAGCACGTCGCCGGCCACATCGCCACGCAACGTACCTACACCGCCTACCGCGACCGCGAGCAACGCGCAGCGGATGAGCAGCAAACCGCCAAGATCAGCAATGTCAGCACCCTCGGAGCCCACTGATGCCTACCCATACTCGCATCCGCATGTTCAACACCAAGGAAACCTACCCCAACCAGACCCTGGACAACGACTTGTGCCAGGCCGTGCGGGCAGGCAATACCATCTACGTGCGTGGCCAGGTCGGTACCGACTTCGAAGGCAAGCTGGTAGGCCTGGGTGACCCGCGCGCACAAACCGAACAGGCGATGAAGAACGTCAAGCAACTGCTTGAAGAAGCCGGCTCGGACCTGTCGCACATCGTCAAGACCACCACCTACATCACCGACCCGCGCTTCCGCGAGCCGGTGTACAAAGAGGTGGGCAAGTGGCTCAAGGGCGTGTTCCCGATTTCCACCGGGTTGGTGGTGGCCGGGTTGGCCCAGGCCGAGTGGCTGATGGAGATCGACGTGATCGCCGTGGTACCCGATCAGGAATAACCACAGGCCTGAATGACGGCGGGTGACTGCCACCTGCCCGTCCAGCCACGCCTGGGTTGCCCGTGCCGCTGCTTGCAAGCGTTGAGGTGCGGGCACGCCAACGGACGACGGCACTTGCACACTGAGACGTCGCCCGCAGTTCGCGCGTGGCTGGCTACCCGGCGCAGCTCCAACGCCATCGGACGTACCACACCCAGTCCATTCAGTAGGTTGCCCTCCCGCCGCTGAGGTCAAACACAAAGCCAGTGGTAAAGCTGCACTCAGGCCCGGCGATCCAGCTGACCATATTGGCAATCTCCTCGGCCTTGAGGAAGCGCCCCATGGGGATCTTGGCCTTGCTCGCGGCAATATGCTCGGCCGTCATCTCGGCCATCAGCGGCGTCTCGACCATCGCCGGTGCCACGCAGTTGAGCAGCACGCCATCCTGCGCCAGCTCCTTGGCTGCCGCCTTGGTGAAAGCGATGACCCCGGCCTTGGCTGCCGAATAGCCCGAGATGTACTGCACACCCTCCTTGCCGGCCATGGAGGCGATATTGACGATGCGCCCGTAGCCGCGCTCACGCATGTGCGCGATGGCGGTGCGGCAGCAATAGAACACACCGTTCAGGTCGATGGCGATGACGTTGTCCCAGGCGTCTGGCGGGTACTCCCAAGACGCCACCACCGGGCCGTTGATGCGGCATTGTTGACCAAGATCTGCACCTGCCCCAAACGCGCCAGCGTCTGGGCAAAAGCCGCCTCCACCGAGGCCAGCGACGACACATCCACTGCCTGGCGCAGCACCGGCTCGAAGCCGTTTTCCGTACTGTTCCAGCCATCGACGGCAAGGTCCCAGATCACCACCTGGGCGCCGGCGACATGCAAGCGGCGGGCAATCGCCAGGCCGATGCCACGCATGCCACCGGTGACGATAGCGGTTTGGCCTTGCAGGTACTGGCTCATTGTTCAGCTCCATTTTCGACAGAAGGAATATCCGGCAAGCGACGCAGGTCACATGCCTTTTGGGGCGCTAGCCGAGACGATCCTCCAGGCCATGGAGGATGCCGCCCGGGACGGGTGTTCTGTTCAGTGTTCATCAGGATTGCGCGCTTGTTGTTGGAAGGGCACACAACGGAGGGGCTAGGCAAACCCGAACAATCGCCGAGGGGTGTCCCACATCACTGTGCGGCGCAGCCGGGCATCCGGCATCAGGCGCTCGGCCAACTTCAGCAGCGGGCCGTAGTCCACCCGCGCGGGCTGGCGAATGAACGGCCAGTCCGAACCCCACACACAGGCTTGGGCGCCAAAGGCTTCGAGCAGGGCCTGCACGTATGCACTGCTCTGTTCGAACAAGGCATCCGCTGCGGCAAACTTCTGCATGCCTGACAGCTTCACGCAGGCGCGGCCGCTGTCGGCCAGCCGCAGCAACGCCTGGAAGCCGGCTTGCTGCACACCGGCAGCGACATCCGGGCGGCCGCAATGGTCAATCAACAGACGAGCCTGCGAGCCTTGCAGCAGGCCGTGCAGGTCCAGCAACTGGTCGTCACACACCTGCAGCTGGGCGAACATGCCAAGCTCGGCGAGCTTGCCGAACAGCCCGTCAACGCCCTTGAGGCTGGCTACCCCGTAAAGCGCGGGGTTGAAGGCGATACCCACCACGCCTTGCGCCTGTAACGCCGCCAGCGCGTCGAGGTTGATGTCCGCCTTGACCACCGCCACCCCCTTGAACCGCCCCTGCCCGCTGGCCAAGGCATGCAGCAGGCAGCGGTTGTCGGTGTGGTAGCCGCTATTGGGGCCCACCAGCAAGGCATGTTGCACGCCGTAAGCGTCCATCACTCGGGTGAACTGCGCCTGGGTGGCGACCTCTTGGCCGGAGGGCGCATAGGGTGCATCGGGGTGATAGGGGAAACGGGCAGGGTCAAACAAATGGTTATGGCAATCGATCTTCGCTTCGTCAAATATGTTCACGCAGCACTCCCGTCAAGCGCCACTGCGCTTGTCTGCAGATCTTGTTATTGTGCGCCGCAAGGGCGGTTAGGCTGGGGTTCACGATACTGTGTGGCCGGCTTTGACGCTCATACCCAGATGGCGAAAACCATAACCGAAGGTAATACACATGCTGCTTGGCAACGAAGGCGCGGACGCAAGCCCTATGGTGTTCAAGCTGCGGCACATGGAAGTGTTCAGGGCGGTGATGCTGACGGGCTCGATCAGCGCGGCGGCCAAATTGCTGTATGTGTCGCAGCCGGCGGTGAGCAAGCTGATCCAGTACATCGAAGCGCGCCTGGCCTACCCGCTGTTCGAGCGCGTCAACAACCGCCTGGTGCCGACGGCCGAAGCGCAGGTGCTGTTTCGCGAGGTCGAGCGGGTGTACCAGGCAGCGTTGCAGGTCAACGAATGTGCCCTGGCGCTGGGCGCTGGCGGCCAGCGCAAGTTGCGTATCTCGTGCAGTGCATCGTTGTCCACGGTGGTGATCCCGATGGCCCTGGCCCAGCTCAAGCGTGAATCACCGTCACTGAATATCGAGTGGCAAACCTCGTTGATGGGCGAAATGCCCAACCAGATCTTGTCGAAGAAGGTCGACCTGTCGATCGCCGCCCTGCCGGTGGTGCACGACCACCTGCATTCGCAAGCGTTCATGCGTGGACGCATGGTAGTGGTGATGCCGCCGGGTCACCCTTTGGCCGGTCAGCCCGCGCTGACCCTGCAGCAGCTGGAGGGCCATGCGTTGCTGCTGTTCCGGCCCGACATGCCGTTTGGCGAACTGTTGGCCGAACACATCGGGCGCCGCGGGCTACAGCTGAAATCACTGTTGTCGTTCACCAATGCCAACGAGGCTGTGGCGTTGGTCAAGCAAGGCATGGGCATCAGCGTGATCGACGAGTTCGTTGCACAGGACAGCGGGCTGGCGGTGGTGCCGTTGGCCGATGAGATTCACTTCGATATCAGCTTCGTCTATTCGCGCTTCGAGCCGCCCTCGCATGCAGCGCTGCAGTTGATGCGGGTATTGCAGGGGCAGGCGCAGAAGTTGGGCCGGGCGCTTGCGCCGGGCTGATCAGCTACGCAACTGCCCCCCTGTGGGAAGGGTTTCAGCCGCGAACGCTGCCGAAGCCGGTGCCATGCACCGAGTCGCCAGATTCGCGGGCACGTCCGCTCCCGCTGGGTATACAAGGGTTCGGTTTAAAAGCCGACCGTGGCCGAGAGCAGATAGGTCCGCGGGGTGGACAGGGTCAACCCCGGCTCACTGTCATCCGACGCCCCTGCCGAGCTCCAGTAGCGATCATCGAGCACATTCTCGACACTGGCCCGCAAGGTAACCTCGGTGGCGTCCACCTTGAAGGCATAACGTGCACCCACGTCATAACGCTCCCAGCCGTCGATGCGTTTGCTGTTGTTCTGGTCCAGGTACTGCGAGCTGGAGTGAATGCCGCGCGCTGTGAAGGTCAGCCCGCTCACCCCTGGCACGTCCCATTCAGCCCCCAGATTGACGTTGTATTCGGGCGTGGCCGGCGCACGGTTGCCATCGTAGGCACCGCCGACGGTGTCGGTCAGCTCGCTGTCGATATACATCACCCCACCCAACACCCGCACGCCCTGCACCGGCTCACCGAACACACTCAGCTCGATGCCGCGGTTGTCACGCTTGCCATTGGGGCCGAACACCCGCGAGGCGGGGTTGGTCTCGTAGGCCGGCTGGCGAATGCGGAAGGCGCTGGCAGTAAAGGCCACCTGGCCGAGGTCGTACTTGGCCCCCACCTCGATCTGGCGGCTGGTGAACGGCGGGAAGATCTGGTCTTCGTTGATCGAGGTCGAGGGGGCGATCTTGCCTTGGCTCAGGCCCTCCATGTAGTTGGCATACAACGAGAGCTGGTCGGTGACCTTGAGCAATACGCCCCCAGAAGGCGAGACTTTTTCTTCGTCATAGCCCGTATCGCCTTTGACGCCGTCGCTCCAGTCATCCACCTGCACCCGTTGCCAGCGCGCACCCAGGGTCAACAGCAGGCGGTCGTCAAAAAAGCCAAGGGTGTCGGCCAGGGCCACGCCGGAGAAGCGGTTTTCCGTGTAGACCTCGGGGTCGAGGCGGGTTGGCGTACCGGGTGTCCGTGCGGCCACCGGGTTGTAGAGGTTACTCGGCGCCGAGGCATAGCGCGCCCCGCCGTTGGTGAAGTCCATGTAGTAATAGGTGGCGGCCAGGTTCAGCGCGTGGCTCACCGGCCCGGTATGGAACCAGTGACGTAAACCGGCCATGGCGGTGCGCACCGACTCGTCCCGGGTAAAGTCACGCGGCTGCACGGTGAAGTCGCCGGCATCGTTGGTGATCGACACATTATGGCGCAGGAAGTCGTGGTTGCTCTTGCGCGCACCGACCGCACCATAGGCCAGCAGCGATTCGCTGATATCGTACTCGGCGTTCAGCGCACCGAAGGTGTCGTTGGTACGCGCCTTGCTCCAGGCCTGGGCGTAGTTGTGGCGTACGTCATTGGCATTGGGCACCTTGGCATTGGCACCGACCAGCACACGCTCCTGCGGGGCGTCGGTATCGCGCTCGGTGTGGCCAAGGTCTGCCGAGAGACGCAGGCGCTCGCCTCGAAAATCCAGGCCTAGCACCGCCATTTCGCGGTCGACGCGCTGGTGGTCCCATTCGGTATCACCGGCCTGCTTCACCCCATTGAAGCGCACGCCGAACTGCTGGCCTTCACCAAAGCGACGGCCGATGTCCACGGCGCCGCCAGCCTGGCCGGCCGAGGCGTAGCTGCCGGTGAATTCGGTGATCGGCTTGTCAGCGGCTCGCTTGGGCTGCACATTGATACCGCCGCCCACGCTGCCACGCGGCGATATGCCATTGATCAACTGGCTGGGGCCTTTGATGATGTCGACCCGGTCGGCCATTTCCATGTCGATCGAATACGTCGGCAAGATGCCATAAAGACCGTTGTAGGCCACATCACTGTTGAACAAGCTGAAGCCGCGAATGGTGAACTGCTCGAAACGCCCGCCCGCCGGGTTGGTAGCACGCACTGAAGGGTCACTGGCAATCAGCTCGCCCAAGGTGCGCGCCTGTTGGTTCTTGACCAGGTCGCTGGTGTAGCTGGTGATGCTGAACGGGGTTTCCATGAAGTCGCGCGAACCGAGCAAGCCTTGTGCCCCTTGGCGTGCCACTTGGCCACCGGCATACGGCTGCGCTTCGTTGCCTGCGGCCAGGCCGCCGACGATGCGGGTGGGGGCGATTTCAAGCGCGCCACTGGCCTGGGGGGCTGGCATCAGGGTGAAGGCCCCCTCACCCACTGGTAGCGCCTGCAGGCCGCTACTGCGCAGCAACTGGTTGAAGCCTTCATCGACACTGTAACGACCGGACAAGCCGTTACTTTGCCGGCCCTCTACCAATGCCGGGTCCAGCGAAAGGCTGACACCGGCCTGGTCGGCGAAATGGGTCAAAGCGGCACCCAGGCTGGCTGGCGCCACCTGGAACGTACGCCGGGCCGGCTCATCGGCCCAGGCGGGTGCACACAACAGCAGGCTCATCGCGAACAATGGATGTGCTGCGCGCGCCAGTGGGCGCAGGCGGCAAGTTTTTACTGCAGGCATTGAACAAGGCTCCCCTTTTATTTTCTCCTACCGGTAATGACCGGCGAGTGAAAAAAAGGGGACAGCCTCATGCTCGATTTTCTCGTGCGGTCAGGCTCACCCAATAACGCGTGCGGGTCTGCACTTGCAACGGCAGGCTGGCGGCGAGCAGGGCCAACACCCGGTCGGTGTCGTCAAGGCGGAACGTGCCGGTAACACGAAAGCGCTCCAGTTCTGGTGCCCAGCGCAGTACGCCGGGGCGATACCTGCGCAGTTCGTGCAGCAACTCGCCCAGCGGGCGGTCGTCCAGCCGAAGCGCACCTTCGCGCCAGCCCAGTTGCCATGCGTCGAACGCTTTGACAGGGCCAACGCCGGCCGCCTGCAAACTGGCCTGTTGGCCGGCCTGTAGCATCACGGCTGGACCCCGCAACGGCTGCAGGCTGACCGCCCCCTTGATCGCCGACACCCGGCAGGCCTCATCAAGCAGGCGCAGGCACGCCTCGCCCTCACTGAGCACCACCCGGCCGTAAGGCACCTGCAAGGTGAGGCTCAGGTTAGCGGGCACGCTGACGGCCACTTCACCGCGCAGCAGTGCCACGCGGCCTGCACCCCGCTCGATATCGACCGCACTGTCGGTGTTCAACTGCAACAAGGTGCCGTCGCTCAGCAGTGCCTGCCTGCGCTCTCCTACTGCGGTGCGCATGTCGGCGGTCCAGGCATCCAGCGGCAGCTCACGGCTCACCAGCCAGGCCATCGGCAACAACACCGACACACCCAGGGCTTGTTTGAGCAGTGCCCGACGACCGGCATCCGGGCGATCCAGGGCGGCCATCGCCAATGCGCCGGGCAACCCGGCAAACCGCGCTCGCAGCAGCGATGCCTTTTGCCAGGCGTCTTCGTGCAGGTGACTGCTGGCGCGCCATTGCGCCAGACGCTGCAGGTCAGATTCGCTTGCGTCGCCAGAATCCAGTAATGCCAGCCAACGGGCTGCAGCACGCAGCGCCTCGCGGGTTTCTGGGGGGTGGGGGCTCATTGCAACTCGGCCAACAGGCAATGTTCGTAAGCCTGCGCCATGTAGCGTTTCACCGAGCGCTGGCAGACGCCCAGGCGCTGGCCAATCTCGGCGTAGCCCAAGCCTTCCAGCTGGCTCCAGAGAAAGGCCTTGCGTATCGGCGGCTTGAGGCCGTCGAGCAATTCATCCAGTGCTTGCAGGGTTTCGAGCAGTACCCAGCGCTGTTCTGGCGACGGCACGTGTTGCTCGGGTAACTGCGCCAAGGCATCAAGGTAGGCCTGCTCCAGGCTACGGCGCTGGTGGAAGTTGCTGAGCAAACGCTTGCCCACAGGTAGGCACGCGGTTCGCGTATGTCTGCCAGCGGCTGGGCGCTGGCCAGGATGCGCAGAAAAGTATCCTGACTGAGGTCGGCGGCATCCCAGGCATTGCCCATACGCCGGCGCAGCCAGGTTTCAAGCCAGCCGCGATGCTCCCGGTACAGGGCAGGCAGGCCAGGCTCCGGTGGCGGCGCGGCGTCGATCATGAGGAGGGTCCTGCGGCGGAGTAAATAAGATTAATTCTAATTTACATCACACCGCAGAACCAAGCGGTTTGTTACCCGTCAGGCAATTGCTTCATCGACCAGCACTTGTGCTTCCTGCACCAGACGCTGCAAATGCGCCTCGTCGATGAAGCTTTCGGCGTAAATCTTGTAGATGTCTTCAGTACCCGACGGGCGCGCGGCGAACCAGCCATTGGCCGTCATCACCTTAAGCCCGCCAATCGCCTGGCCATTGCCTGGGGCGTGGCTGAGGATCTGCACGATCGGCTCACCGGCCAGTTCGGTCGACTTCACCTGCTCCGGCGCCAGCTTGCTCAGCAACGCCTTCTGCCGCGCATCGGCCTTGGCCTCGACACGGGTGGCGAACGGCTTGCCCAGCGCGTCGGTCAGGTCGGCATAAGCCTGGCTCGGGTTACGCCCGGTACGGGCGGTCATTTCGGCGGCCAGCAAGGCCGGGATCAACCCGTCCTTGTCGGTGGCCCACACCGAGCCATCGCGGCGCAGGAACGAAGCCCCTGCACTTTCTTCGCCACCAAAACCGAGCGAACCGTCGAACAGGCCCTGGGCGAAGAATTTGAAGCCCACCGGCACCTCATACAGATCGCGGCCCAGGCGTTGGGTAACGCGGTCGATCAGGCCGCTGGAGACCACGGTCTTGCCCACGGCGGCGTCGGTGCGCCACTGCGGACGGTGGCGGAACAGGTAGTCGATGGCCACGGCGAGGTAGTTGTTGGGTTGCAGCAGGCCGTCAGGGGTGACGATGCCGTGGCGGTCGTGGTCCGGGTCGCAGGCGAAGGCCACGTCAAAGCGCTCGCGCAGGCCTATCAGGCCCTGCATGGCATACGGTGAGGAAGGGTCCATGCGGATCTGGCCGTCCCAGTCGACGGTCATGAAGCGGAAGGTCGGGTCGACCTCGGTGTTCACCACTTCCAGGTCCAGCTGGTAGTGCTTGGCAATGGCCGACCAGTAGCGTACCCCTGCCCCGCCCAGCGGGTCGACGCCCAGGCGCAACCCGGCGCCACGGATGACATCGAAATCGATGACGTTTTCCAGGTCGGCCACATAGTTGCTGACGTAATCGTGGCGGTGGGTGGTCGGCGCCTGCAGCGCCTGGGCATGGTCCATGCGCTTGACGCCCGCCAGGTTAGCCGCCAGCAGCTCGTTGGCCTTGCCCTCGATCCACTTGGTCACGTCGCTGTCGGCCGGGCCGCCGTTGGGCGGGTTGTACTTGAAGCCACCGCTTTGCGGCGGGTTGTGCGACGGGGTGATGACAATACCGTCAGCCAGGCCCTGCGTACGGCCACGGTTGTGGCAGAGGATGGCGTGGGAAACCGCCGGCGTCGGCGTGTATTCGTCATCCTTGGACAGCATCACCTGCACGCCGTTGGCGGCCAGCACTTCCAGGGCGCTGGCGGTCGCCGGCGCTGACAGGGCGTGGGTATCGGCGCCGATGAACAGCGGGCCATCGATGCCTTTTTCCTGGCGGTACAGGCAAATCGCCTGGCTAATGGCCAGGACGTGATACTCGTTGAAACTCAATTCAAGCGAACTGCCCCGGTGCCCCGAGGTGCCGAAGGCCACGCGCTGGGCCGCCACGGCAGCGTCTGGGCGGCCCGTGTAATAGGCGGTAAGCAGCCGGGGAATATCGACCAGCACGCTGGCCGGAGCCGGCTTGCCTGCCAAAGGACTGAGCGTCATGCAAAAACCTCGAGTTCAACGGATGTTGGTGTTGGAACGTGCAGTGTACTGAGAGTTGCAATGCCGTGCGATGGGGGACTCAAAGAAACCCCAGGCCCTGCAGGGTATTGCGCCTCCCACCCAACCCTATGACGGTCTAGAGTACAAGCCATACCCCTTGTGAATGAGGCCCCATGGCTTTCCATCGCCTGACCCGCACACACCCCCGCCTGAGCCTCGCCGCTGCAGTCGGCCTCGCTGGCGCCTGGCTGATCCCCGCCGGTGATACCGTGCAGCACATCCTCGCTGGCTGGAACCTGGGGGTGTGGCTGTACCTGCTGCTGGTGCTCTACCTGAGCTGGACAGCCAGCCCGGAAAAGGTCCGCAAGGTCGCCGGCGTCGAAGACGAGAACGCCGGCCTGGTCCTGCTGACCGTGTGCATCGCCGCCATCGCCAGCCTTGCCGCGGTCACCCTGCAACTGGTCTCCAGCCGCGGCCTGCAAGGCACGGCCCTGGCCGTGCACTATCTCTACACCGGCCTGACCGTCGCCGGTTCCTGGCTGCTGATCGGCTGCATATTCACCCTGCACTACGCCCGCCTGTTCTACACCGGGCAAAACCACGAACCCCCACTGCGCTTCGCTGATGGCGAGCGCAACCCGGATTACTGGGACTTCCACTACTTCTCGTTCACCATCAGCGTGGCGGTGCAAACCTCGGACGTGGGCGTCGCCGGGCGTGGGTTGCGGCGGGTGGTGCTGGCGCATTCGTTGGTGGGCTTCGTGTTCAATACGGCGATTCTGGGGTTCACTATCAACATCGCTGCCGGGTTGCTGGGTTAAGCAAGCCGCTCGTCTGAAAAACCTGCGCGTCGAACGTCAGCGAACGCCACGAAACCCGATGGTTACCTGACACCTTGCGGTCGGGAAAACGTTTGCCCATGCAGCCAGCCCACACACTGCACCCATGACAAGGGTGTGACCGCTGTCATGCATTCGCACATTTGTCGTACTTGCAACCGATAATCGCGCGTAGCAGGTGCTATCTTTAGTTTCCCGGCGGCCGCATCGATGTGGCCACCCGCTCATCACGTCCAGGTACGGACAAGGAGGCTGGCATGAACAAGATGACGTTCCCCAACGCCTGCCAGGTGATGCGCTGGCATTTCCATCCGTTGGGTTTCGAGGCCAGCATGGATGCGCCACGCAGCATGGTTGCGCGGCTGTTCGACCGCGCCAGCGGTGAAACCCTGCTGGCGATTGCGGGCATCCCCTGTGCAGCAATCATGGCCGCCGCCGATGTAGAGCGCATCATCGAGGCCGTCGAGGCGGAAATGGATGCCTTCATTCCCGCCATTACCTTGCGCGATGCAGTCTAGGCTCTGTTTTCAACGCAGCCTCACCGAGTATCAAGGCTCTTCATACAGCGCCTAGCCCGCAGCAGTGAGTTCCGGGCCCATGGCCTGCAACTTGCTCATGAACTGCTCGGCCGGCACGGGCTGGCCCAGCAGGTAGCCCTGCAACGAATCACACCCCAGACGGGTCAGGAAGTCCTGCTGCTTGTCGGTTTCAACCCCCTCGGCAACGATACGCAGGCCTAACGCCTGGCCCAGTGCGACAATTGCCGAAACAATCGCCGCATCGTCACTGTCCTGCTCCAGGTCACGTACGAAACCGCGGTCGATTTTCAGCTCGTTGGCTGGCAGGCGCTTGAGGTACATCAGGCTGGAATAGCCCGTACCAAAGTCATCAATGGACAAGTCCACGCCCATGTCGGACAGGCGCTGCAGCACGGTCAGGCTGGCATCGGCATCGTGCATGGCGGTGGTTTCGGTAATTTCCAGTGTCAGGCAGTTGGCTGGCAAGCCGTTCTGCTGCAGGGCGCGGGCCACGCTGTCGACCAGGCCGGCATGGCAGAACTGGATGGCCGACAGGTTCACCGCCATGCGCCAGCCATGGTGCCCCTGGTCTAGCCACTGACGCATCTGACGGCAGGCCTCAGTGAGTACCCACTCACCAATGGGGATGATCAGGCCGGTCTTTTCTGCCAGGCCGATGAAGCGGTCAGGCAGCAGCAGGCCCTGCTGCGGGTGCTCCCAGCGCAGCAATGCTTCGGCACCGATCGGCTGGCAGGCCTGGGCGTCGAACTTGGGCTGATAATGCAAGCGGAACTGGCGCTGCTCAAGCGCCAGGCGCAAGTCCTGCAGCAGCTGCAACTGCTGGCGCGCGTTGCTGTTCATCGACACATCGAAGAAGCTGTAACCGTTCTTGCCGGCGCTCTTGGCATGGTACATGGCAGCGTCGGCGTTACGCAGCAACTCATGCTGGTCCTGGCCATTGCCCGGGTACAGAACGATACCCAGGCTCGCCGACAGTTGCAGGTCGTGCTCGGCCACGCGGAAAGGCCGGGACACCAGGTTGACCTGCTTGACCGCCACGTCCATGGCATCGTTCGGCTCCTGCAGTTCCACCAGCAGCACGAATTCGTCGCCGCCAATCCGTGCCAGCGTGTCCTGGCTGTGCAGGTGGCCGCGCAGGCGGGCCGCCACCGCTTTGAGCAGAAGGTCACCGATATGATGGCCAAAGGCATCGTTGACGGGTTTGAAGCCGTCCAGATCAATGAACATCAGGGCAAAACAACCGCCCTGCTCCGCCACTTTGGCAATGGCCTGTTCGATGCGGTCCGCCAGCAGGGTACGGTTGGGCAGATCGGTGAGGGTGTCGTGCAAGGCCAGTTGGGTCAGTTCCTGGTTGGCCAAGGTCAGCGAACGGGCCAACTCGGCAGTACGCGCCTCGAGACGCGCGTCCAGCACCGAAGTCAGCAAAGCCACTGCCAGTACTGCCAGCGTGGTGATCAGCACCAGGTAAACCAGGCTGTCCCCCTGCAACCCGCCCCCCAGCGCGCCGCAGAAGCTGCCCTCGGGGAAGTTTGCCGCTGCCATGCCGGTGTAATGCATGCCCACGATGGCAACGCCCATGACCACCGCCGCCAGGCCGCGGATCTGCCGTATATAGGGTGTGTGTGTGCGCAGGCGGAAGGCAATCCACAATGCCGCCGCCGAGGCGCCTACGGCAATCAGCAGCGAAGCGCCGAACAACGTCGGGTCGTAATCGATGCCTGGCAGCATGCGCAGCGCGGCCATGCCGGTGTAGTGCATGCAGGCGATACCGGCGCCCATGATCAGCGCACCGAACCCCAACTGCAGCGCTGGCAGGCTCGGCTGACTGACCAGCCACAAGGCAAAGCCCGAGGACAGCACAGCGATCAGCAGCGAGAACGCGGTCAGGGCCAGGTCGTACCCCAAGTCGATGGGCAAGCTGAAGGCAAGCATGCCAATGAAGTGCATCGACCACACGCCGATGCCCATGGCCAACGCACCGCCGCCCATCCACAGGCAGGCGGCGCGGCCCTTGGCCGTGGCGATGCGGCCGGTCAGGTCAAGGGCGGTATAGGATGCCAGTATCGCCACGCACAGCGAAATCAACACCAGCGAAGAGGAGTAGCTACCGGTCAGCATTGAGAGTTCCAGCGCCGGGACAGGGGGCCCGACAAAAGCTGACGATTGTACTCAAGCTTAAGCGAAACGCACGGGGTTTTTGCGAATGGGAATGGATCCAATAACCGCAGCCTACCCCTCTGCGTTCGGTCAATTCTGCTCGGCAAACGCCTGTTCTGCATCCCAGCCGCCGCCCAACGCAGCCACCAGTTGCACGCTGGCCACCAGGCGCCCTTGCAGCAGGTTCAGCACACTGCGCTCGTTGCTCAGCGCCGTGGTTTGCACGTTGACCACATCCAGATAGCCGATCAGCCCGGCACGGTAATGGTTTTCGGTCAGGCGCAACGACTCCCGGGCGGCGTCAAGCGCCTCTTGGCGCACCACGGCTTCATCGCCATACACCTTCAGTTGAACCAGCAGGTTTTCCACTTCCTTGAAGCCGTCCAGCACGGTCTGGCGGTACTGCGCCACCGTCTGGTCATACACGGCCACCGTGCGGTCGACCTCGGCGCTGCGTTTGCCGGCGTCGAACAGGGTCAGCGCCAACTGCGGGCCTACCGACCAGTAGCGGTTGGGCAGCTCGATCCAGTTGCTGAAGCTGCTGCTGGAATAACCACCACTCATGCTCAGGCTGAGGTCCGGGAAGTAGGCTGCCCGCGACACCCCGATGTTGGCGTTGGCCGCCATCACGTTGCGTTCGGCTGCAGCGATGTCCGGGCGCCGCTCCAGCAGTTGCGAAGGCAGCGAAACCGGTATTTGCGGCAACGCGGGAATCGTTTTGCTGTCGGCCAGGGCGAAGTCGGCCGGAGCCTTGCCCAGCAGCACGGCGATGGCATTTTCGAATTGCGCACGCTGCCAGATCAGGTCAATCAGGTCAGCCTGGGTGCTTTTGAGCTGCGTGCGGGCCTGGGCCACGGCATCCGGGCCGGCGACACCGGCGCGGTACTGGTTTTCGTTCATTCGCAGCGAGCGCTCATAAGCCGCCACGGTGGCTTCCAGCAAGCGCTTCTGCTCATCGATCACCCGCAATTGCAGGTAGTTCTGCACCAGCTCCGACTGTTGGCTCAAGCGGATCGACGCAAGGTCGGCGAAACTCGCTTCGGCACTGGCCTCGTTGGCATTCAGAGTTTCGCGCAGCTTGCCCCACAGGTCGATCTCCCAGCTCACGCCCAACTGCGCGTTGTAGGTGTTGCGAATGCCGCTGCTGTTATTGGACAGGCTGGAACTGGAGCTGCCGGTGCCCTGCGCCGAACGGTTCTTGCTGGCGCTCAGGTCCAGGCTGGGGAACAGCGCCGCACGGCTGCTGCGCACCAGCGCCTGGGCCTGGCGGTACTGGGCTTCTGATTGCGCCACGGTCTGGTTGCTGCGGTTAAGCTCTTCGACCAGCGCGTTGAGCCCGGCATCACCGTAGATTTCCCACCAGGCGCCACGGGCGATGGCGTCGGACGGCGAGGCCTGGGTCCAACCTTCGGCGTGCTTGAACTGCGCCGCCGTGCTGTTCAGCTCGGGGCGGTGGTAGTCCGGGCTCAGGGTACAGGCACTGAGCAAGGCCACGCACAACCCGGCACCAAGCAGGCGCGAGCCACGGCCACGGGTCAGTGCCTGCAGGGCACGGTGAAGTGGGGTCTGGGCAAAAGTCATAGCGGGGTTTCCAGGGCGGCGTCGGTGCGCACGCCGCGCCAACGGTTGAAACGGTGGCGCAGGCGGTCCAGGTACAGGTAAACCACCGGCGTCGTATAAAGGGTGAGGATCTGGCTGAACACCAGGCCACCGATGATGGTCAGGCCCAGCGGCTGACGCATTTCTGCGCCTTCAGCCTGGCTCAGCAGCAACGGCAATGCGCCAAGGATCGCTGCCAGGGTGGTCATCAGGATCGGCCGCAGGCGCAGCAGGCAGGCCCGGCGAATCGACTCTTCCGGCGAAAAGCCCTGATGGCGCTCCAGCTGCAAGGCCAGGTCGATCATCAGGATGGCATTCTTTTTCACCACCCCGATCAACAGGAACAGCCCCAGCAACGAGATCAGGCTGAACTCGCCACCGGTGACGTACAGCGCCAGCAAGGCACCGACGCCCGCCGAAGGCAGTGTCGAGAGAATGGTCAGCGGGTGAATGTAGCTTTCATACAGAATACCCAGCACCAGGTACACCAGCAGCAGTGCGCCAAGGATCATGAATGGCTGGCCCTGCTGGGTCTGGGCAAAGGCATCGGCAGTGCCGCCGAGCTTGGCAATCACCTCCTCGGGCAGGCCCAGTTTGGCCACCGCGCGCTCCAGTGCCGCCATGGCCTGGTCGGGGCTGTAGCCCTCGGCGACGTCGAAGGCGATGTCTTCCGAAGCGAACTGGCCTTCGTGGCTGACCCGGTCGTTGGCCAGGCTGTTCTCGTAGTGGGCGATGGTCGACAGCGGCACCCGGGCGCCGTCGGCGGTGATCACCTGCACTTGCTCCAGCGTGCTCGGGTCCCAGGCGTATTTGGGGTTGATCTCGAGCACCACCTGGTACTGGTTGAGGCTGTCGTAGATGGTGGAGATCTGCCGCTGGCTGTAGGCGTTGTTCAGTACTGCGGTGACCATGTCCATGTCGATGCCCAGGCGCTTGGCCTGGTCACGGTCGACCACCAGCGTCACCTGTTGGGTACCGGCACCATCGCGGGCGTCAATGGCGGTCAGCTCAGGCAGTGCACGCAGCGCCGCGACCACCTTGGGGAACCATTCGCGCAACGCCGCCAGGTCGCCACTTTGCAGGGTATACAGGTACTGAGAGGAGGTCTGGTCACGCCCACCGCCCCCCAGTTGCAGGTCCTGGTCGGCCATCAGGAACAGGCGCCCGCCGGGCACTTTGGGCAGCTCCTTGCGCAGGCGTTCGATCACCTTCTGCGCATCGATCTTGCGCTCGCTGATCGGTTTCAGGCGCACCAGCACCATGGCGTTGTTGGTACCGCTGTTGCCACCGATGAAACCGGCAACGCTCTGTACTGCCGGGTCGGCCAGCAAGGCGCGGCGGTAGATTTCCATCTTCGGCTGCATCACCGTGAACGACAGGCCGTCGTCACCCCGGATGAAGCCCATCAACTGGCCGGTATCCTGCTGGGGTATCAGCGTCTTGGGCACCACCACGTACAGGGCGATGTTGATGCCGATGGTGGCCAACAGGCTGAGCAGGGTCAGGCGCTTGTGGCGCAGGGCCCAGCCCAGGCTGCGGTCATAGGCAGCAACCATGCGCTGATGCAGCTTGTCGCTCCAGCGCTGCAGGCGTGTCTGCTGGGCCTGGTGCGGCTTGAGCCAGCGGGCGCAGAGCATCGGTGTAAGGGTGAGCGACACCACCAGCGAGACGATGATCGCCGCCGCCAGGGTGATGGAAAACTCCTGGAACAGGTTGCGCACGATGCCGCCCATGAACAGGATGGAGACGAACACCGCCACCAGCGACACGTTCATCGACAGCAAGGTGAAGCCCACCTCCTTGGCGCCCAGGAAGGCCGCCTTCATCGGTGGCTGGCCGTTCTCGATGTGCCTGGAGATGTTTTCCAGCACCACGATGGCATCGTCCACCACCAGCCCGGTGGCAAGGATCAGCGCCATCAGCGACAGGTTGTTGAGCGAGAAACCGCACACGTACATGACTGCGAACGTCCCCACCAGCGATACCGGCACCGCCAGGCTGGGGATCAGCGAGGCGCGCAGGCTGCCGAGGAACAGGTAGACCACCAGGATCACCAGCACCACGGCGATCAGCAGGGTGTGCTCGGCCTCTTTGAGGGTAGCCTTGATCACGGGCGAGCGGTCCATGGCCACGTTCAGTTGCACGCTGGCGGGCAGCAATGACTGCAATGCCGGTAGCTGCGCCTTGATCTGGTCGACCGTTTCGATGATGTTGGCGCCGCTCTGGCGGTTGACCACCAGCAACACCGCTGCCTGGTCGTTGAAGAAGCCGCTGTTGTAACGGTTTTCAACGCCGTCGGTGACCGTCGCCACGTCAGACAGGCGCAGAATGGTGCCGTTCTGCTGGCGAATCACCACCGGCTCGTAATCCTTGGCACTTTCCAGCTGGTCGTTGGCCCGCACCTGCCAGTTGCGCTCGGTGTCCTCGACAAAGCCCATGGGCCGGCGCTGGTTGGCGTTGGACACGGCGGTGCGCACTTCGTCCAGCGACAGGTTGTACTGGTTGAGCAGTTGCGGCTCGACGGCAATGCGCACGGCAGGCAGCGAACTGCCGCCGATCTGCACCTCCCCTACCCCCGATACCTGAGCCAGGCTCTGTGAAAGGATGGTGTCGGCCAGGTCATACAGCTGGCCCTTCTGCAACACATCCGAGGTCAGCGACAGCACCATGATCGGCGCCTGCGACGGGTTGATCTTCTTGTAGGTGGGCATGCTACGCATGCCACTGGGCAGCAGGTTGCGGGTAGCGTTGATCGCCGCTTGCACCTCACGGGCTGCGCCATCGATGTCACGGCCCATCTCGAAGCCGATGATTACCCGTGTCGACCCCTGGTTGGAGCTGCTGGTGAGCGTGGTGACGCCGGCAATGCTGCCCAGCTTGCGTTCCAGCGGTGTGGCCACGGTGGACGCCATGACCTCGGGGCTGGCACCAGAGAGGTTCGCCGACACCACGATCACCGGGAAGTCCATTTGCGGCAGTGGCGCCACCGGTAGCAAGCCAAAGCTGACCCCACCCAGCAGCATGATTGCCAGGCTCAACAGCATGGTCGCCACCGGGCGACGGATGAAAGGCCCAGACAGGTTCATGCCTGGGCCTGCTTCACGTCAGTGGCCGGGCGCAGGCGGCGGGCCAGGCGATCGAAGTACAGGTAGATGACCGGGGTGGTGAACAGCGTCAGCACCTGGCTGACCAGCAACCCGCCGACCATCACCAGGCCCAGTGGCTGGCGCAGTTCGGCACCGGAACCGGTGGCAAGCATCAGCGGCACCGCACCAAACAGCGCGGCCAGGGTGGTCATCAGGATCGGCCGGAAGCGCAGCAGCGCCGCCTGGTAGATGGCATCACGCGGGCTCATGCCCTGGTGGCGCTCGGCCTCCAGGGCGAAGTCGATCATCATGATCGCGTTCTTCTTGACGATACCGATCAGCAGGATGATGCCGATGATAGCGATCATGCCCAGGTCGTTACCGCTGATGAGCAAAGCCAGCAAGGCACCGACCGCCGCCGACGGCAGGGTCGAGAGGATGGTGATCGGGTGGATGTAGCTTTCGTACAGCACCCCCAGCACGATGTACATGGTCACCACCGCCGCCAGAATCAGCAGCAAGGTGCTCGACAACGATGCCTGGAAGGCCTCGGCCGCACCCTGGAAGCGGGTTTGCACACCCAGCGGCATGCCGATGTCCTGCTGCACCTGCTCGATCACCTGCACGGCTTCGCCCAGCGACGCGCCGTGAGCCAGGTTGAACGACAAGGTCACTGCCGGGAACTGGCCGATGTGAGAAATAGCCAGCTGGGCTTGACGCTGCTCGATCCGCGCCAGCGCCGAAAGGCGCACCTGGCCGCCATCGGTGGCCTTGACGTGGATCGACTCCAGCGCCTGCGGGCCGATCGTGGCGGCGTCCTTGGACTGCAACACCACGCGGTACTGGCTGGCCTGAGTGTAGATGGTCGAGATCTGCCGCTGGCCGAAGGCGTCGTACAGGGCATTGGTGATCTGCGACACGCTGATCCCCAGGCGGCTGGCCATGTCACGGTCGATGACCAGGTACACCTGCAAGCCCTTGTCCTGCAGGTCGCTGGCCACATCGGCCAGTTCCGGGCGCTGCTGCAGCGCCTGCACCAGCTTGCCACTCCACTGCGCCAGCAGGTCGGCGTCCGGCGACGACAGGCTGAACTGATACTGGGTCCGGCTGACCCGGTCCTCGATGCTCAGGTCTTGCACCGGCTGCATGAACAGGCGGATGCCCACCAGCCGGTCGACCTGCGGCTGCAGGCGGCTGATCACTTCGCTGGCGCTGACATCGCGCTCGCCGTGGGGCTTGAGGTTGATCAGCAGGCGACCACTGTTGAGCGTGGCGTTGTCGCCGTCTACGCCAATGTAGGACGACAGGCTTTGCACGGCCGGGTCTTGCAGGATGACCTTGCTCAGGGCCTGCTGACGTTCGCTCATGGCGGCGAACGAGGTGGACTGCGGCGCTTCGGAAATACCCTGGATCACCCCCGTGTCCTGCACCGGGAAGAAGCCCTTGGGCACGACCATGTACAGAAACACCGTGAGCACCAGGCTGGCCACCGCCACCAGCAAGGTCAGCGGCTGATGCTTGAGCACCCACTGCAGGGCACTGCCGTAGTGCTTGATCAGCCAGTCGATCCAGGCGCCACTGGCACGGTAGAAGCGGCCTTGTTCTTCTTCCTTGGGCTCGCGCTTGAGCAGACGCGCGCACATCATCGGTGTCAGGGTCAGGGACACCACCAGGGAAATCAGAATGGCGACTGCCAGCGTGATGGCGAACTCGCGGAACAGGCGACCGACCACGTCCGCCATGAACAGCAACGGGATCAGGACCGCAATCAGCGAGAAGGTCAGCGAAATCAGGGTGAAGCCAATCTGTCGGGCGCCCTTGAGCGCCGCCTGCATGGGCGTCTCGCCCTCTTCGATATGCCGGGAGATGTTCTCCAGCATGACGATGGCATCATCGACCACAAAGCCGGTGGCGATGGTCAGGGCCATGAGTGTCAGGTTGTTGACCGAGAACCCGGCCAGGTACATGACCCCGAACGTCCCGATCAGCGACAGTGGCACGGCAATCGACGGAATGAGGGTGGCGCTGAAGCGGCGCAAGAAGACGAAGGTGACCATCACCACCAGAACGATGGCGATCAGCAGTTCGTGCTGCACGTCCTTGACCGCGGCACGAATGGTCTGGGTGCGGTCGGTCAGCACCGAGACATCGAGGCCGGCCGGCAGGTTGTCGGTGATCGACGGCAGCAGGCCCTTGATGCGGTCGACCACTTCGATCACGTTGGCGCCCGGCTGACGCTGGATGTTCAGCAGCACAGCATGGTTCTCGTTCGCCCAGGCGGCCAGCCGCTCGTTCTCGGCGCCGTCGACGATTTCGGCCACATCTTTCAGGCGCAGCGGCGCACCGTTGTTGTAGGCCAGGATCAGGTTGGCGTATTCCTCGGGAGAACGCAGCTGGTCGTTGGCATCGAGCATCGACACCCGGGTCGGGCCGTCGAAGTTGCCTTTGGGCTGGTTGACGTTGGAGGCACCGATCAGCGTGCGCACGTCATCCAGATTCAAGCCATTGGCCGCCAGGGCGTCGACGTTGACCTTGATGCGTACCGCCTGGCGCTGGCCACCGGCAATGCTGACCATGCCCACGCCGCTGATTTGCGCCAGCTTTTGCGCCACGCGGGTATCGACCAGGTCGTTGAGCTTGGGCAGCGGCATGGTCTTGCTGGAGATGGCCAGGGTCAGCACCGGGGTGTCGGCCGGGTTGACCTTGTTGTACACCGGCGGTGCCGGCAGGTCACTGGGCAGCAGGTTGCTGGCGGCGTTGATCGCGGCCTGCACCTGTTGCTCGGCAACGTCCATGTTCATGTCGAGGTTGAAACGCAAGGTCAGCACCGACGCGCCGCCAGAACTGGTCGAGGCCATCTGTTCCAGGCCCGGCATCTGGCCGAACTGGCGCTCCAGTGGCGCGGAGACAGCGCTGGTCATCACCTGCGGGCTGGCGCCGGGGTACAGGGTCATGACGCGAATGGTCGGGTAATCCACCTGCGGCAAGGCGGAAACCGGCAGCAACTTGTAGGCGATCAGGCCAGCCAGCACGATGGCCAGCATGCTCAGCGTGGTGGCGACCGGGCGCAGGATGAACAGGCGCGAGAGGTTCATGCGCCCGCCTTGCCTGCTGCGTTGCCAGGTTGTGCTTCATCTGTTTGCGCCGCGCCCTTGGTTTCCTGCCCTTGCAGGTGCTGGCCCGGGGTGGTCGGCACTTGCGAGCTGTCTTCGACCACTTCCACCTGGGTGCCTTCGCGCAGGCGGTCGGTGCCTTCCAGCACCAGGCGGTCGCCGGCCTTCAAGCCGTCGAGAATGACGCTGTTCTCGCCATCGCTGGCGCCCACCTTGAGCTTGCGGACATTGACGGTGCTCTTCTCGTTGACCACATAGGCAAAGGTGCCATCGTTGCCAAACTGGATGGCCGCGGCCGGGGCCATGACCACCTGTTTGAGGGTGTCGGCCAGCAAGCGCACGTTGACGAACTGGTTGGGGAACAGGGCCAGGTCCTTGTTCTCGAAACGGCCTTTGAACTTCAGCGTGCCGGTGGTGGTGTCGATCTGGTTGTCGATGCTGCCCAGCACACCGGTGGACTGCAGCTTGCTGTCACCGCGGTCCCAGGCCTCGACCGGCAGGCTGGCGCCACTGCGGTAGCGCTCCAGCACAGTGCTCAGTTCGGTTTCCGGCAGGGTGAAGGCGACGTTGATCGGCTCGGTTTGGGTGATGACTACCAGCGCGGTGGTGTCGTTGGCGGCCACCAGGTTGCCCAGATCGAGCTGGCGCAGGCCCACACGGCCACTGATCGGCGCACGGATCTGGGTGAAATCGAGGTTCAGGCGGGCGTCGTTGACCTGTGCCTGATTGGTCTTGACCAGCCCCTGGAACTGCGCAACCTGGGCTTGGGCAGTGTCCAGGGTTTGCTTGGCGATGCTGTCTTCGGCGTACAGGCCTTTATAGCGGGCCAGGTCGACCTGAGCATTCTTCAACTGCGCCTGGTTCTGCGCCAAGGTGCCTTCGGCCTGCTGCAGGGCGATGCGATAAGGGCGCGGGTCGATTTCGGCCAGCAGGTCGCCAGCCTTGACGCGCTGGCCTTCCTTGAAGTGGATGTTCACCAGTTCGCCAGCCACGCGGCTGCGCACATTGACCGTATTGGTCGCGGTGACCGTGCCCAAGGCTTTGTAGTAGAGGGGGAAGTCGCCTGTCCGCACCGGCACGACACGTACGGGTACCGGGTCACTGGAGCCGCCAAAACCTGGGCGGCCGCCGATCATGCCCATGCCCTTGCCACCGCGCATGCCACTGGCTTCTTTATGCGCAGGCGTCGCTGCGGGCCACAGCCACCAGGCCAGTGCAGCCACCAGCAGCAGGATCAGCAGGCCGACGAGCCAGCGACGAAGGGAACGGGAATTGGACGCTTGCATGGGTTGAACGAACCTTGTTCGGAATGACGACTTGGGGAGGATGAACGATAAGCACTGCCATCGTTTTAGCAAAGGGCCTTTACCAGAGGTTTACCTTTGCCTGACGTTGCCAAGCGGCGGAATTTTAAATGAAAACGGCCCGGAACGTGTTCCGGGCCGTTACAGGGTGTTGCTTGGAGCGGTGGCGGGCCTGAAGGTTCGGTTGCCTGGTCTGGCCCCTTCGCGGGTGAACCCGCTCCTACGGGGATGTCACAGCCGTTGAAACCTGTGCCGCACGTTGTAGGAGCGGGTTTACCCGCGAAGAGGCCATCACAGGCTACAGACGCCCGCCCTGCCCCACGCAATCCTTACTTCAGTACAGCCAGCGCCGCGTCGTAGTTCGGCTCGTCAGCAATTTCGCCAACCAGTTCGCTGTGCAGCACCTTGTCGTTCTCGTCCAGCACCACCACGGCGCGGGCGGCCAGGCCGGCCAGCGGGCCGTCGGCGATGGCTACGCCGTAGTTTTCGAGGAACTCGCGGCCACGCAGGGTCGACAGGTTCTTCACGTTGTCCAGCCCTTCAGTGCCGCAGAAGCGTGCCTGGGCGAACGGCAGGTCAGCCGAGATGCACAGCACCACGGTGTTGGCAACGTCGTTGGCCTGGGCGTTGAACTTGCGCACCGAGGTGGCGCAGGTTGGGGTATCGACGCTTGGGAAGATATTCAGCATCTTGCGCTTGCCGGCGTAGTCTTTCAGCGACTTGTCAGCCAGGCCTTCACCTACCAGGGAGAAAGCCGGAGCCTGGGCGCCGGCCTGTGGCAGGTTACCGTTGACCTGGACCGGGTTGCCTTTGAGAGTCACTTGAGCCATGACGAAATCCTTATGCGGGGTTTGAAAAGGACACTGAGTTAAGCATGAAGGCAGCCGGGTGCCTATGGGGGCAGGTGAAATTGTTCCATTGCCGGACGATTTTTGTGGACAAAAAATGCCGATAGCCGCGGTTATGGCCAGTTGCCTCACCGTTGCCGAACGCCCATCCCGGCCTCTCCCTACAATTCCTACACCTCTATCGGAAGTTTCGCTACCAAGCTCACCTTGTACATCTTTAGCGTACTGATTTACTGGATGACGAAAGCTATTTCTTGCAGTTCCAATCGAGGAGTTAATGGCATGAACCGCCCCGCTGGTTCGCTCCGGCGCCACCTGTGCTCGACATTGCTGATTTTGTTATGTCTGCTGGGTGTGTTTCCTCTGGACGTGATCCTCCCATCATTCCCTGCGCTCTCAGATGAGTTTCGGGTCGACACAAAACAGATTGCGTACTCAGTGAGCTTTTTTGCTGTTGGTGTGGCCATGGCGCAAATCGTGATCGGCCCACTGTCGGATGGCATCGGGCGCAAGCGTTTGTTGCTCGCTGGGTTGAGCGTATCTATTGTGGGGGCGCTCGGTTGCGTAGTTTCAACCCATTATGAAACGTTCATGGTCTTTCGCTTGGTGCAGGCCCTGGGTTGCGGCAGCCTCGTGCTAGGCCAGGCGCTTGTGCAGGACCTCTACAGCGGTACACAACGCAATGCCATGCGCATCCTGTTAACAAGCGCGAGCGGGTTGTTCATCTCCCTGTCACCGCTGGCAGGTGCCTTTCTTCAACAGTCGTTTGGCTGGAAGGCAAGCTTTACGGTATTCGTGATCATCGCTGCAATCGTTTCACTTCTATCGTGTGTGCTGCTCCATGACGCACCTGCGTCGCATGACCGGGCGCCAAGCATGTCCAGTTATCGGGTGATGCTGCGAGACACGGACTATCTCGCGCATTCCATGCTCTCCAGCCTCGCCTTTGCCTGCCATTTTTCCTTTATCGTCATAGCGCCCTTGCTGCTGATGGGCAGGCTGGAGCTGACGGCCTATCAATTCTCTCTGGTCTTTATCGGCTATGGGTTGGCATACATCGTCGGCGGCATGGCTGCGACCTACCTGAACAGTCGCGTAAGCCCGCAAGCTCAAATAAAAGCAGGCTTGCTGCTTATAAGTACGGCGGGCATCACCCTTTTGATGTGGGAATGGGTAGCAGGTTTATCTGTGCTGGGTGTTCTGCTGCCGATGATTGTCTGTACCACCGGGACAACCCTGGTACGCCCCGCCGCAACGACCCAGGCTTTGGCGCGCTATCCGCGTCAGGCAGGTGCGGCAGCGTCGCTCAATACGACATTGCTGTTCGCCGGCGCCGGTTTGACGAGTAGTGTGGTCGCAGGTTTGGAAAGCGAGCTACCGGCCGGCTTGGGCGTGCTGTTCGTGGTGGCCAGCCTGTGCGGAGGGTGGCTGCTTGCATGCACCAAGGACGATGGAATGCAACGCTGCTGAAACCTTGATCAGGCAAAAAAAAGCCCGGGTGGCGACAAGCGACCCGGGCATTCTTGAATGAAACGGGTGAATCAGCTTACAAGGCCGTACACCACCGAAGTCAGCGCAACCAGGCCGACCACAACGACGAACACGTTGGAGGCCGCACCGCTGTACTTGCGCATCGATGGCACACGGCGAATGGCGTACATCGGCATCAGGAACAACAGCACCGCGAGAATCGGGCCGCCGAGCGACTCGATCATGCCGAGAATGCTCGGGTTGAGCGTGGCAACGATCCAGCAGACTACCAGCATCAGTGCGGCAACCACGCGGTCCAGGGCCTTGGCGCCTGGGCGCGCACCGGTCTTGGCGATGATGCCCTTCAGGCCTTCGCTGGCACCGATATAGTGGCCGAGGAACGACTTGGCGATGGCCACGAAGGCGATCAACGGCGCAGCGAACGCGATGGTCGGGTTGCTGAAGTGGTTGGCCAGGTACGACAGGATCGACAGGTTCTGCGCCTTGGCTTCGGCCAGCTGGGCGCTGCTCAGGGTGAGCACGCAGCTGAACACGAAGAACAGCACCATCACCACCATCAGCAGGTGGGCACGACGCAGGATCTGGCCGCTGCGCTCGTCGGCGTGCGCGCCGTAACGGCGCTTCTGGTCGACGGCAAAGGCCGAGATGATCGGCGAATGGTTGAACGAGAACACCATCACAGGAATGGCCAACCACAGGGTGTGCAGGAAGGCCGAGGCCGGCGGCACCTCTGTGGCGCTGTCGAGAATGCCACCGGTCCAGTGCGGCACCAGGTACAGGCCCAGCAACGCCAGCGCAACGATGAACGGGTAGACCAGCAGGCTCATGACCTTGACCGTGGCCTGCTCCCCGCAGCGCACGATGGCCAGCAGGCCGAGGATCAGCACGAATGACAGGATTGCCCGAGGCGGCGGCTGCATGTGCAGCTGGTGCTCCATGAAGCTGGACACGGTGTTGGTCAGCGCCACGCTGTAGATAAGCAGGATCGGGAAGATGGCGAAGAAGTACAGCACGGTGATCGAGGCACCGGCGGTGATGCCGAAATGCTCCTTGACCACTTCGGTGATGTCGCTGCCATCGCGCCCGGAAAGGACGAAACGGGTCAGCCCGCGATGGGCGAAATAGGTCATCGGGAAGGCCAACACGGCCAGGATCAACAGCGGCCAGAAGCCGCCAAGGCCGGCGTTGATCGGCAGGAACAGTGTCCCGGCGCCGATGGCTGTGCCGAACAGGCCCAGCATCCAGGTGGTGTCGTGACGCGCCCAAGTGCCGAGGGCGGCGGGGGTCGATTCTGCAAAGCGTTGTTCAACGCTTGGGGCCTGCTCATTCATTCCGGGTGAAGCTCCACTCGCAAGACTGCAACAGGCTGAGAATGGCGAAATAGACGTTTCGCCCAACTCAACCGGAAAAGAGGGGCGCGATTGTGCACGGAAAGGTTGCACTTGCGAAGCCCTTTTCCGAGGAGCGGTTGCACTTGTCTTTACAAGTGGAAGGCATTGCTGGTGTCGTTCGGTGGAATGTCGCGGCCTTGGGGCCTGTGGGAGCGGCCTTGCGTCGCGAAAGGGCCGCAAAGCGGCCCCAGCAATGTCAGCGGCAAAGCTGCAATCGTGGGGGCGCTCCGCCCCCCTTTCGCGACGCAAGGCCGCTCCCACAAAGTCCAACCGCGCCCCACAGGAGGGGCCGCAGCTGGTCCCTTGGCGAGTTACTTCTGAACGGCAGCGAACGCTTCGGCAACCCGTTGCAGGTTGGCCGGGCGCAGGCCGGACATGCACACACGGCCGCTGTCGATCAGGTACACGCCGAACTCGTCACGCAGGCGACGTACCTGCTCGACGCTAAAGCCGGTGTAGCTGAACATGCCGCGCTGGCGCAGGAAGAACTGGAAGTCCTGGCCCGGCAGCAGCACGGCCAGGGCATCGACCAACGCCTGGCGCATGTCGAGGATACGCTTGCGCATCACTTCGACTTCTTCGGCCCACTGGGCATTCAGGCCAGCATCGCTCAGTACGCCAGCAACCAGCTGGGCGCCGAAGTTGGGCGGGCTGGAGTAGTTGCGGCGCACGGTGGCCTTCAGCTGGCCAAGCACGCTCTGGGCAGTGGCCTCGTCATCGCACACCACCGACAGGCCGCCCACCCGCTCGCCATACAGCGAGAAGATTTTCGAGAAGGAGTTGCTGACCAGGCACGGCACGCCGGCACGGGCCATTTCGCGGATAGCGTAGGCGTCTTCTACCAAGCCTTCGGCGAAGCCTTGATAAGCGATGTCGAGGAACGGGATCAGCTGGCGCGCCTTGACCACTTCGACCACTTGTTGCCACTGGTGCTGCTGCAGATCGGCACCGGTAGGGTTGTGGCAGCACGGGTGCAGCAGCACCACGCTGTTGGCCGGCAGGCTCTGCAAGGTGGCCAGCATGCCGTCAAAGTCCACGCCGCGGGTGGCCTGGTCGAAGTACGGGTAGGTGTGCACCTTGAAGCCTGCACCTTCGAAGATGGCGCGGTGGTTGTCCCAGGTCGGGTTGCTGACCCAGACTTCGGACTGCGGGAAGTAGCGCTTGAGGAAGTCGGCACCAACCTTCAGGGCGCCGGAGCCACCCACGGTCTGTACGGTGGCCACCCGGCCGCCGGTCACGGCCGGGTGATCAGCACCGAACAGCAGCGCCTGGATGGCTTGGCGGTAGCTGGCCAGGCCTTCCATCGGCAGGTACAGGGAGGCTTCGTGGTCCTGACCGGCAATGCGTTTTTCCACCGCATCCACCGCCGCCAGTTGCGGCACCACGCCGGCCTCATCGTAGTACAGGCCAATACTCAGGTTGACCTTGTCGGCGCGCGGGTCGGCCTTGAAGGTTTCCATCAACGAGAGGATCGGGTCGCCGGCATAGGCATCGACATGTTTGAACACAGCGTGCAGCTCCTTGGATCAGGACGGTACGGAAAGTCAGCCCTGAGCATACCCGCAGAGCGGGCTCAGGAACATCCACTATTGTGCAAGGTTGTCTATGCAACATTGCATGGCTGGAAATTCGTGCTGGATTCTTCGCGGGTAAACCCGCTCCTACGGGTTCAGCGCACAGCCTGGGAACAGCTCAGGCACCTGTGGGTTTACCCGCGAAGGGGCCAGATCAGCCAAGCAGCTCTTTCAGGCCTTGCAACTCCTGCTCGGTCACCGCCACCCCCTCCTCCTCGGCCACCTCGCGCTCACGGTAGCGCCGCTCGCCCGGCATGCGCGTCAGCCCCACCGCCTGCATGTGCTCCACCAGCTCGCGGCTGCGCTGGGCAAAGCGCTCGCCCTCGGCCTTGCCTGGGTCGATGACGATGATCAACTGCCCGGTCCATGGCGTTTTCGCCCCCGGATGCCCGGACCAATCGAACTCCCAGGAGAAATGACCGCCGGTCAGCGCCGCCGCCAGCAGCTCGACCATCATCGACAACGCCGAGCCCTTGTGCCCGCCAAATGGCAGCAGGGCGCCGCCTTCCAGGATCGCCTTCGGGTCGGTGGTCGGCTGGCCATCGGCATCCACCCCCATGCCCTCCGGCAATTGCTGGCCGGCGCGCGCGGCAATCTGCACATCGCCATGGGCCATGGCACTGGTGGCCATGTCGAAAACGATCGGGTCATGCTCGGCGCAAGGCGCAGCAAAAGCGATGGGGTTGGTACCGAACAGCGGCTTGCGTGCACCATGCGGCACCACGCAGGTCATGCTGTTGACCACGCTGAGGGCTACCAGGCCCTCTTCGGCGAACGGCTCGACATCCGGCCATAGCGCGGCGAAGTGGTGCGAGTTGTGGATCGCCAGCACGGCAATGCCTGCGCTGCGCGCCTTCGCCACCAACAGCTCACGGGCCGCCGCCAGTGCTGGCTGGGCAAAACCGCCCGCAGCATCGACACGCACATAGCCGGCGGCCACGTCGCTGACCTGTGGCGTGGCCTGGCCATCGACCCAGCCGCTGGCCAAGGTCGAGACATAACCGGGCATGCGGAACACCCCATGGCTATGGGCGCCATCACGCTGGGCGCTGGCGCAGTTGTGGGCCAGCACCCGGGCCACGGCCTCGCTGCACCCATGGCGCTGGAAAATGGCCTGCAACAGGCTTTGCAGCTCGGTAAAAGGCACGCGCACAACGGTGCTGGTGGAAGGTGCGGACATCTGAAGCTCCTTGTTGATTTTGGAATGGCTACAGCGTTGCAACGACAAAAACTTTCCTTCATGTGACAGCAATCTGTCAAATGTTGACTTGATGACAGAAAACATTCATTTTCTTCCCAAGCCTCACCCCTGGAGCCGCAGCATGAGCCAACTGATCAAGCAACGCCTGGAAAACAGCCTCGAAGGGGCCGCTGCCTCGGGTCGCAAGATCGCCACCTACATGCTTGCCAACCTGCACGAACTGCCGTTCCAGACCTCGGCCAGCATTGCCGCCAAGCTGGGCGTCAGCGAATCCAGCGTCGGGCGCTACTGTCGCTCACTGGGTTATGCCCACCTCAAGGCGCTTAAGCAAGACCTGCAGAACGATCTGGGCGATGGCCCGTGGCTGGTAGGCGATCGTCTGCAAGATTACCGCCAGAACCAGGACGCCAGCGACAACGCCGGCAGCCTGGAGCTGGAAATCGCCGCCCTGGTGCGCGTACACGAATACCGCCAGAGCCCCGCCTGGCACACCGTGGCGCAACGCCTGGCGAGCACACCGCGGGTGTTCATCGCCGGTTTCCAGACCGAGCGCGGCATCGCCATGTGCATGAGCCACCTGCTGCAATACCTGCGCGATGGTGTGCAACTGGTGGACATCAGCGCCGGGCACTTCGGCGAAGTGCTGCTGGGCCGCGCCGAAGACAGCGCCCTAGTGGTGTTCGAGGCGCGCCGTTATTCCCGCCATGCCCTGATGCTGTGCCAGAAGGCGCGCGAGGCTGGCATTGCGGTCACCCTGGTGACCGACACCTTCTGTGACTGGGCGGATGCCAATGCCGACGAGGTGTTCCGCATCCCCACCGAGTTCAACCTGTTCTGGGAATCCACCTCGACGATGCTGTCGTGGGTGCATCTGATGGTCAACGAGGTCTGCAAGAAGCTCGGACCGGATGTTGAAAAACGCTTGGAAGCAACTGCCGCTCTACATAACGAATTCGTCGGCTACACCTCGTGGTCGACGGGCAAACAACAATAGCAAGAGTGCAATGAGGTGCGAGATGAACAAGTCCATGGCCTTGCTGGGTGCGTGCGCCCTGCTGCTGGCGGGTGCCGCCAGCGCTGAAACCCTGCGGTTCGCCACCGAGGGTGCCTACCCGCCCTTCAACTATGTAGACGCCGATAACAAGCTGCATGGCTTCGATGTCGACATCACCCATGCCCTGTGCGAACAGATGAAAGTCGAATGCACGCTGGTGGCGCAGGACTGGGAAGGCATCATCCCCGCCCTGATGGCGCGCAAGTATGACGCGATAGTGGCATCGATGATCGACACCGAAGAGCGACGCAAGAAGATCGCCTTCACCGAGCACTACTACCGCACGCCCCTGACCGTGGCGGTTGCCAAGGACAGCAAGATCGACAGCGCCCAGACCGACTTTGTCGGCTACACCGTCGGTGCGCAGTCTTCCTCTACCCAGGCCATCTACGCCGAAGACGTGTACGGCAAGGCCGGTGCCGACGTGAAACTGTACCCGACCATGGACGAAGCCAACGCAGACCTGGCGGCCGGCCGCCTGGACGGCGTGATTGCCGACAAATTCCCGCTGCACGAGTGGATGAACAAGAACGGCGGGGATTGCTGCAAGATCCTTGGCGACGTGGCCGACACCAAGGCCGATGCCGCGATCGCTGTGCGCAAGGACGACGAAGCCCTGCGCCAGCGCCTGAATACCGCGCTGCAACAGATTGTGGCCAACGGCACCTACCAGAAGATCGCCAGCAAGTACTTTGCTTTCGATATCTACAACTGATCTTCAGGAAGTTGTGCGCCCCCCCTGTGGGAGCGGCCTTGCGTAGCGGCCCCGGCAATCTCTGCAGTTGCATAAACCCTGGGCCGCTACGCAGCCCGTTCGCGACGCAAGGCCGCTCCCACAAGGCCGCATAACCTGCCCAAGAGGTTCGTCATGCTCGATCAATTGTCCTTGCTGTCTTTCGCCAGCGGAGGCTGGGGCCAGGCGTTGCTGGCCGGCGCGCTGGTTACCGTTTCCCTGGCCTTGGCCTGCCTGCCCATCGGCCTGCCACTGGGCCTGGTGGTCGCCCTGGCGGCGCGCTCACGCAAACGCCTGCCACGGGCCTGGGCCACCACTTTTTCCACTGTCTTCCGCGGCCTGCCCGAGCTGCTGACGTTGCTGATCATCTATTACGGCTGCCAGATCGCCGCGCAGAAGATCCTCGCCGCCATGGGCTACCAAGGTGAGTTCCTCATCAACACCTTCCTCGCCGCGATGATCGCCTTCAGCCTGGTGTTCGCCGCGTTTTCCAGCGAGATCTGGCTGGCCGCCTTCAAGACCCTGCCCAAGGGCCAGCTGGAAGCCTGCTCGGCGCTTGGGCTTAGCAAGCGCACCGGTTTCTTCAAGGTGCTGCTGCCGCAACTGACCCGCATCGCCCTGCCCGGCTTGTCCAACAACTGGCTGTCGCTGCTCAAGGACACCTCGCTGGTGTCGACCATCTCGCTGGTCGACCTGATGCGCCAGACCAACCTGGCGGTCAGCGTAACCAAGGAGCCGATGTTCTTCTACGGCGTCGCCTGCCTGGGCTACCTGCTGTTCGCGGCACTGTCCGGGCGCGTGTTCGCCTACATCGAACGGCGCAGCAACCGCCACCTGCAAGGAGCACGCGCATGAGCTTCGATCAACTGCTGGCAATGGTGCTTGACCCCGACCTGCTGGAACGCTACGGCCCGCGCTTCATCGACGGCCTGCTGGTAACCGCCAAGCTGGTGGCGATTTCCTTCAGCCTGGGTGCTGTGCTCGGCCTTCTGCTGGCCCTTGCCCGCCTGTCTCGCAGCCTGGTACTGCAGCGCATGGCAGCCGGCTACGTGTACTTCTTCCGCGGTTCGCCGCTGCTGGCGCAATTGTTCCTGCTGTATTACGGCCTGGGTTCGCTCAAGGGCTTCTGGCAGGACGTCGGCCTGTGGTGGTTCTTCCGGGATGCGTGGTTTTGCACCTTGCTGGCGTTCACCCTGAACACTGCCGCCTATCAGGCCGAGATCTTCCGCGGCAGCCTGATGGCGGTTGCGCCTGGCCAGCATGAAGCGGCGCGGGCGCTGAACCTGAAGCGCTCGACCACGTTCTTCAAGGTGATATTGCCGCAGTCGCTGCTGGTGGCCATTGGCCCGTTGGGCAACGAACTGATCCTGATGATCAAGGCCAGCGCGATCGCCTCGCTGGTGACGATCTACGACCTGATGGGCGTGACCAAACTGGCCTTCTCGCGCAGTTTCGACTTCCAGATCTACCTGTGGGCCGCCGTGCTCTACCTGGTGATCGTCGAACTGGTGCGGCGCCTGTTGAAACACCTGGAAGCCCGCCTGGGCCGCCACCTGAACTGACCGAAGGATACGTTTCATGCATTGCCAGACCCTTGTCCTCGGCGCCGGCATCGTCGGCGTCAGCACCGCGCTGCACCTGCAGGCACGCGGGCGCCAGGTAATTCTGATCGACCGCGACGAACCGGGCAGCGGCACCAGCCACGGTAACGCCGGGCTGATCGAGCGCTCCAGTGTCATCCCCTATGCCTTCCCGCGGCAACTCGGCGCACTGCTGCGCTACGGCCTGAACCGCCAGCCCGATGTGCGCTACAGCCTGGCGCACCTGCCCAAGGCCGCACCGTGGCTGTGGCGTTACTGGCGCCAGTCGGCACCCGGGCGCCTGGCCGGCGCCGCCGCCGATATGTTGCCGCTGGTGCAGCGCTGTGTCGACGAGCATGACGCGCTGATCGCTGCCGCCGGCCTGGAGGGCCTGGTGCAAGCCAAAGGCTGGATCGAAGTGTTCCGCGACCCCGCGCTGTTCGAGCAGGCAAAAACCGATGCCAAGGGCCTGAGCCGCTACGGCTTGCGGTTCGAAATCCTTGAATGCGGGCAGCTGCAGGCACGTGAACATCAGCTGGACGCCACCGTGGTCGGTGGCATCCACTGGCTCGACCCGAAAACCGTGAACAACCCCGGCGCGCTCACCCGTGGCTATGCGGCGCTGTTCCTGCAGCGCGGCGGGCAGTTCGTGCATGGCGATGCGCGCAGCCTGCGCCAGGCCAATGGCCAATGGCGGGTAGAGAGCCAGCGTGGCCCGATCACTGCCGACGAGGTGGTGGCCTGCCTTGGGCCTCAGTCAGCCGACCTGTTCAGCGGCCTGGGCTACCAGATCCCGCTGGCCATCAAGCGGGGCTACCACATGCACTACAGCACCCGTGACGGCGCTCAGCTGGAGCACTCGATCTGCGACACCCAAGGCGGCTATGTACTGGCGCCGATGGCGCGCGGCGTGCGCCTGACCACCGGCATCGAGTTCGACGCAGCCAGTGCGCCTGGCAATCAGATTCAGCTGGGCCGCTGCGAGGCCTTGGCGCGCAAGCTGTTCCCGGCCCTCGGCGAACGTCTGGACGACACGCCATGGCTGGGCCGCCGCCCCTGCCTGCCCGACATGCGCCCGGTGATCGGGCCGGCGCCGCGCCACCCAGGGCTGTGGTTCAACTTCGGCCATGCCCATCACGGCCTCACGCTGGGGCCGGTCTGCGGTCGGCTGCTGGCCGAGCTGCTCACTGGCGAGCCCCCCTTCACCGACCCCGCGCCTTACAGCGCGACCCGTTTCGACTGAACCCACGCGGGAGAACAACAAGATGACCGCACCACTGAGCCTTGCCACCCTTGCCCCCGAACCCGACCCGCGTTCGGTGCTGATACGCATCGAAGGCCTGAACAAGCACTATGGCGCGTTCCACGTGCTGCGTGACATCGACCTGCAGGTGCGCGAAGGCGAACGCATCGTGCTGTGCGGGCCGTCCGGCTCGGGCAAGTCGACCCTGATCCGTTGCATCAACCGCCTGGAAGTCGCCCAGCAGGGCAGCATCCAGGTGGACGGCATCGACCTGGCGGCCACCACGCGCGAGGCTGCACAGGTACGCAGCGACATCGGCATGGTGTTCCAGCACTTCAACCTGTTCCCGCACATGAGCGTGCTCGACAACTGCCTGCTGGCCCCCACCAGCGTGCGCGGGCTGTCACGCAAGGACGCCGAGGAGCGGGCACGCATGTACCTGAGCAAGGTCGGCATCGAAAGCCAGGCGCACAAGTACCCCAGCCAGCTGTCCGGCGGCCAGCAGCAGCGCGTGGCAATCGCCCGGGCGCTGTGCATGAAGCCGCGGATCATGCTGTTCGACGAGCCCACTTCGGCGCTGGACCCGGAAATGGTCGCCGAGGTGCTGGACGTGCTGGTGCAGTTGGCTGGCACGGGCATGACCATGCTGTGCGTCACCCATGAAATGGGCTTTGCCCGGCAGGTCGCCGAGCGGGTGCTGTTCCTTGAGGGAGGGCAGATCATCGAGGACAGCCCGCCACAGGTGTTCTTCAACCAGCCGCGCACCGAGCGGGCCAAGGCGTTCCTGGCGCAGATACTGCACTGATTGAAGACCTGTCACTGGACTTTGTGGGAGCGGCCTTGCGTCGCGAGAGGGCTGCGCAGCAGCCCCGGCAATCTATGCACAGTGCTGAAATCCGAGGGGCCGCTTTGCGGCCCTTTCGCAACACAAGGCCGCACACATGGACCAAGGTGACTTCAAGCGACCTATTCATTGCGCCGCTGCAATGACCCAACTGCATCGTTAAATATTATTGACCGCAGCCCCTGCCAAACCCACGCCGCCACAGGCCCGCATCGGTTTCAGCCCCCAGAAAACGGCGTCTCCCCCGCGTTAAAGCCCGCTTCCGTCGTTTGACATATCGAACGGCTCTGGCAAGCTATCTACAAGCCCCGACCGGAATCGTCGCCTCTGACGAGCCGGCAGTGCTCGGGGCTACAGGCAGCACCCAAGGCCCCGCGCCGTGCGCCTGCACAACAACGACAGGCCGAACCTGTCCCAAGGTGACATATGTCCAACAGCAACATTGGCAACAAGCAACCTTCCCTGCGCAAACCCGTCGTCCTGATGACCATGGGCAGCCAAGAGCGCAAAGGCCATGACTACCAGGTCATGACCCACAAATACATTACCCCGCTGGTCGAGTTCTCCGATTGCGTCCCGGTGTTGGTGCCTACCTGCTGCGGCACTGACGACCTCGAGACCTACCTGGACATGGCCGACGGCGTTTACCTGACTGGCGCTGGCAGCAACATCGACCCGGCCCTGTATGGCCAGGAAAACCAGACCCCAGGCAAAGGCCAGGACCAGAACCGCGACCTGTTCGACATTCCGCTGGTCAAGGCGGCGATCAAGCGTGGCCTGCCCATTTTCGGCATCTGCCGCGGCATGCAAGAAATCAACGTGGCCCTGGGTGGCGACATTTACCAGAAGGTGTATGCCGAACCTGGGTTCAATGACCACCGGGAAAACCCGGAAGACCCGGTCGAAGTGCAGTACGCCCAGGTGCATGGGGTGAAGATCCAGCCGGGCAGCTGGCTGCACGACACCCTGGGTACCGACGAGATTCGCGTCAACTCGCTGCATGGCCAAGGCCTGCACAAGCTTGGCGCCGGTATTGAAGCGATCGCCCGTGCCGAAGATGGCCTGGTCGAAGCGATTCACGCGCCAAGCATTTCGCCGTTCTTGTTCGCGGTGCAGTGGCACCCTGAATGGCAGGCGGCGAAGAACCCTGACTCGATAAAGATCTTCCAGGCTTTCGGCGATGCTTGCCGGGCCCAGGTACGCAAGGCGCAAATCAAGCGCCAGCACGCGGCCTGACCTTCAGTTTCCTCTGCTTTGATCGCGGGGCGGTGCAAGGCCGCCCCCGTTTCCCCGGTCACCCTCTGCTGGTCCCAGAACACTTCCCGTGGAATCGGGCGGCGGGCTTGTGCCTGTCTCCGCGATCGTTTTTTCCTTCCCCTTAAGAGATACGATGACTGCCATGTGTTTGTCGTCGTACCTGCTGCGCCTGTGAAATCGAGCGCCGCCCGCGCGACGCTTCGCGGGTAAACCCGCTCCTACGTTTGTTTCGGGCCAGTTATGCCTGTGGCATTTGCGCGCGAACGCCTTGGCGCATGCCTCGATATCGCGTCGTACAAACAAGGCGGTCGCGCGCGTCTGGCACAGGCGATACTGGCCCGAAACAAACGTAGGAGCGGGTTTACCCGCGAAGCGCCGCGCGGGCGGCGCTCGATCTGCGCCACAACACACCTATCCAGACGGCCACCCTGGCGAGAACACAAAACTCTGAAAAAGGACTAGTCATCGCACAAGTTGTACGATAACTTACCTCCAACGCAAAACAACACCCCCTCACCCAAGCGCCACAGGATGCCAACAACAATGAATCCACAAGAACTTAAATCCATCCTCTCCCACGGCCTGCTGTCTTTCCCGGTCACCGACTTCAATGCCCAGGGCGACTTCAACCCGGCTGGCTACATCAAGCGCCTTGAGTGGCTGGCCCCCTACGGCGCCAGCGCGCTGTTCGCCGCTGGCGGTACCGGTGAATTCTTCTCCCTGGCCGCCAGCGAATACAGCCAGGTGATCAAGACCGCGGTCGACACCTGCGCCACTTCGGTGCCGATCCTCGCCGGTGTCGGTGGCTCTACCCGTCAGGCCATCGAATACGCGCAAGAAGCCGAGCGCCTGGGTGCCAAGGGCCTGCTGTTGCTGCCGCACTACCTGACCGAAGCCAGCCAGGACGGCGTCGCCGCCCACGTCGAAGCGGTGTGCAAATCGGTAAACATCGGTGTGGTGGTGTACAACCGCAACGTCTGCCGCCTGAACGCCGACCTGCTGGAAAAACTGGCCGAGCGCTGCCCGAACCTGATCGGCTACAAGGACGGCCTGGGTGATATCGAACTGATGGTGTCGATCCGTCGTCGCCTGGGCGAGCGCTTCAGCTACCTGGGTGGCCTGCCGACCGCCGAAGTGTATGCTGCCGCCTACAAGGCCCTGGGCGTACCGGTTTACTCCTCCGCGGTGTTCAACTTCGTGCCGAAAACCGCCATGGACTTCTACAACGCCATCGCCCGTGACGACCACGCCGCCGTGGCCAAGCTGATCGACGATTTCTTCCTGCCCTACCTGGACATCCGCAACCGCAAGGCCGGCTACGCCGTGAGCATCGTCAAGGCCGGCGCCAGAATTGCCGGTTACGACGCTGGCCCGGTGCGCACTCCGCTGACCGACCTCACCGCCGAAGAGTACGAAATGCTCGCCGCGCTGATGGACAAGATGGGCCCGCAGTAAGCGCTGCCCGCGGCCTGCCAGATGCCGCACCCGGAGTGGGCCTACCCCCACTCCGGTTACAATTCGTGAGCCCGCACAAAAATAACTAGTGGGAGTTTTGCCAGCATGCAAGCGACTAAGAAAACGCATGTGCGCTACCTGATCCTGTTCATGCTGTTTCTGGTGACCACGATCAACTATGCCGACCGCGCTACCATTGCTATCGCAGGCTCCAGCCTGCAGAAAGACCTCGGCATTGACGCCGTAACCCTCGGTTATATCTTTTCCGCCTTCGGATGGGCTTACGTGGCTGGCCAGATTCCTGGTGGCTGGCTGCTCGATCGCTTCGGTTCCAAGAACGTCTACGCCTTCAGCATCTTCACCTGGTCGCTGTTCACCCTGCTGCAGGGTTTTGTCGGTGGCCTGCCGGTTGCCTGGGCCGTGGTCACCCTCTTCACCCTGCGCTTCCTGGTCGGTTTCGCCGAAGCCCCGTCATTCCCGGGTAACGCGCGCATCGTCGCCGCATGGTTCCCGACCCAGGAACGCGGCACGGCGTCGGCCATCTTCAACTCGGCGCAGTATTTCGCCACTGCACTGTTCGCCCCGATCATGGGCTGGATCGTGTTCAGCTTCGGCTGGGAGCACGTCTTCGTGGTCATGGGTGTGCTGGGCATCATCTTCTCGATGGTGTGGCTGAAGACCATCTACAATCCGCGCCAACACCCGCGCATCAGCCAAAGCGAACTCGAGCACATCGAGCAGAACGGCGGCCTGGTCGACATGGACCAGAAGCGCGGCAGCGACGGCCCGAAATGGGGTTACATCAAGCAGTTGCTGACCAGCCGCATGCTGCTGGGCGTATACCTGGGCCAGTACTGCATCAACGCCATCACCTACTTCTTCCTCACCTGGTTCCCGGTGTACCTGGTGCAGGAACGTGGCATGACCATTCTCAAGGCCGGCTTCATCGCCTCGCTGCCGGCGGTGTGTGGTTTTATCGGCGGCGTCCTGGGTGGCGTGATCTCCGACTGGCTGCTGCGCCGCGGCAACTCGCTGACCTTTTCGCGCAAACTGCCGATTGTCTGTGGCCTGCTGCTGTCCACCACCATGGTGTTCTGCAACTACGTCGATGCCGAGTGGATGGTGGTTGGCTTCATGACGCTGGCGTTTTTCGGCAAGGGCATTGGCGCACTGGGCTGGGCGGTGGTCGCGGACACTTCACCCAAGCAGATTGCCGGGCTGTCCGGTGGCCTGTTCAACACCTTCGGCAACATCGCGTCGATCACCACCCCTATCGTGATCGGCTACATCATCAGCGCCACCGGCTCGTTCAAGTGGGCGCTTGTGTACGTGGGTGCCAACGCGCTGGTCGCGGTATTCAGCTATCTGGTTATCGTCGGCCCCATCAAGCGTATCGAATTGCGTGATGCTGCCCCGAAGCCACACGCTGAGCCTGCCACCGACGGCGAACTGGCCAGCTCCCGTCACTGAAAAAACACGCCCGCGCCGGGTCACCCGGCATGGGCGGATGTACAAAAGCCTGAGAACCTGACAAGTAGGGCCCAAACATGCAGTTGATCGAACATTCCGACTCGCCCCGCTACGTCCGCCTGCACGACGACGACAACGTCGTGGTCGTTGTCAACGACGGCGGCTTGGGCGAAGGCGCCCGCTTCGCCGACGGCCTGACCCTGATCGAAGGCGTGCCGCAAAGCCACAAGGTGGCCACCGTGGCCATCGCCAAGGGCGAGCCCGTGCGCCGCTACGGGCAAATCATCGGCTACGCGCTGGAAGACCTGCGCCAAGGCAGCTGGGTTCAGGAAAGCCAGCTGGCCATGCCGGCCGCCCCGGACCTGGACAGCCTGCCGCGCTGCGATGCAGTGCCACAACCGCTGCCGCCGCTGGAGGGCTTCACCTTCGAGGGCTATCGCAACGCCGACGGCACTGTCGGCACCCGCAATATCCTCGGCATCACCACCACCGTGCAGTGCGTGACCGGCGTGCTGGAACATGCAGTCAAGCGCATTCGCAACGAACTACTGCCCAAATACCCCAACGTCGATGACGTGGTAGCCATTACCCACAGCTACGGCTGCGGTGTGGCAATCAACGCCCGCGACGCTTACATCCCGATCCGCACCGTGCGCAACCTGGCGCGCAACCCCAACCTTGGCGGCGAGGCACTGGTGATCAGCCTGGGCTGTGAAAAACTGCAAGCCAGCCAGGTGATGCACGACAACGACCCCTCGGTGGACCTCAGCGACCCATGGCTGTACCGCCTGCAAGATGCCAGCCTTGGCTTTGTTGAAATGATCGAGCAGATCATGGACCTGGCCGAAACCCGCCTGAAGAAGCTCGACCAGCGCCGCCGCGAAACGGTCCCGGCCAGCGAACTGATCCTCGGTATGCAATGCGGTGGCAGCGACGCCTTCTCGGGCATCACCGCCAACCCGGCACTGGGCTATGCCGCCGACCTGCTGGTCCGCGCTGGCGCCACCGTGCTGTTCTCTGAAGTGACCGAGGTGCGCGACGCGATCTACATGCTGACCTCGCGCGCGGAAAACCAGGACGTTGCCGACGCGTTGGTGCGCGAAATGGACTGGTACGACCGCTACCTGCAGCAAGGCGCCGCCGACCGCAGCGCCAACACCACGCCGGGCAACAAGAAAGGCGGGCTGTCGAACATCGTCGAGAAATCGCTGGGTTCGATCGTCAAGTCGGGCAGCGGCGCTATCCAGGGTGTGCTCGGCCCAGGCGAACGGGTCAATCGCAAAGGCCTGATTTTCTGCGCCACCCCAGCCAGCGACTTTGTCTGCGGCACCTTGCAGCTGGCAGCCGGCATGAACCTGCACGTCTTTACTACCGGCCGCGGCACCCCGTATGGCCTGGCCATGGCACCGGTGGTCAAAGTGTGCACCCGCAGCGAACTGGCCCAGCGCTGGCCCGACCTGATCGACATCGACGCCGGTCGCATCGCCAGTGGTCGCTCGACCATCGAGGAGCTGGGCTGGGAGCTGTTCCATTACTACCTGGACGTGGCCAGCGGCCGCAAGCAGACCTGGGCCGAACAACACCGGTTGCACAACGACATCACCCTGTTCAACCCGGCGCCCATTACCTGATGCCGCAGCCCTGACCACGCATTCACACACGCCACTCTCAATCCCACAGGAGCACCCCATGCCTGAAATCCTCGGCCATAACTTCATCGCCGGTCAGCGCAGTGCCGCTGGCCCTCAGCGCCTGCAGAGCCTGGACGCCAGCACTGGCGAAGCCCTGCCCTACAGCTTTGCCCAGGCCACCGAAGCCGAAGTGGACCAGGCCGCCAAGGCCGCTGCCGCTGCCTTCGCCGAGTTCCGCCAACTGGCTCCGGCACGTCGGGCCGAGTTCCTCGACGCCATCGCCGCTGAACTCGACGAACTGGATGACGCCTTCGTCGCCATCGTCTGCCGCGAAACTGCACTGCCCGCCGCCCGTATTCAGGGCGAGCGCGGCCGCACCAGCGGGCAGATGCGCCTGTTCGCCCAAGTGCTGCGCCGCGGCGACTTCCTCGGCGCGCGCATCGACCTGGCATTGCCCGAGCGCCAACCGCTGCCACGCGTAGACCTGCGCCAGATGCGCATCGGCGTGGGCCCGGTCGCCGTGTTCGGGGCCAGCAACTTCCCGCTGGCCTTCTCCACCGCCGGTGGTGATACCGCGGCCGCCCTCGCCGCGGGCTGCCCGGTGGTATTCAAGGCGCACAGCGGGCACATGGCCACGGCCGACCTGGTCGGCTGCGCCATCGTGCGCGCCGCTGAGCGTACCGGCATGCCCAAGGGCGTGTTCAACATGGTATTTGGTGGCGGCGTGGGCGAGTGGCTGGTCAAGCACCCCGCCATCCAGGCGGTTGGCTTCACCGGCTCGCTCAAAGGCGGCGATGCCCTTTGCCGCATGGCCGCTGAGCGCCCGCAGCCAATCCCGGTATTTGCCGAGATGTCGAGCATCAACCCGGTCATCATCCTGCCGGGCGCCCTGGCCAAGCGTGGCGAAGCCATTGCCCGCGAGTTGGCGGGGTCCGTGTGCATGGGCGCCGGGCAGTTCTGCACCAACCCTGGGTTGGTGATTGGCCTGCAGTCACCACAGTACAGCCAGCTGCTCGCCGACCTTGGCCAGTACCTGGACCAGCAAGCCGGGCAAACCATGCTCAACGCTGGCGGCCTGCGCAGCTACGTTGGCGGCCTTGAACACCTGCATGCCCATGCCGGTATCGAGCATGTGGCCGGCCAGGCGCAGGAAGGCAACCAGGCACGCGCTCAGCTGTTCAAGGCCGATGCACGCCTGCTGGTCGAGTCCGACCCGCTGTTGCAGGAAGAAGTGTTTGGGCCCACCACCGTGGCTGTAGAGGTGCAGGACCACGACCAACTGCGCGACGCGCTGCTCGGCCTGCGCGGCCAGCTGACCGCGACGCTGATCGGCGAGGCGGAAGACTTCGATGCCTTCGCCTGGCTGGTGCCGCTGCTGGAGGAGAAAGTCGGGCGAATCCTGGTCAATGGCTACCCGACCGGTGTCGAAGTCTGTGATGCGATGGTGCACGGAGGCCCGTACCCGGCGACCTCCGATGCGCGTGGCACCTCGGTCGGCACGTTGGCCATCGACCGCTTCCTGCGCCCGGTGTGCTACCAGAACTACCCGCAGACACTGCTGCCTGAGGCACTGCGCGACGGCAACCCGCTGGGGCTGCGGCGGTTGGTGAACGGGCAGTGGAGTGACGGGGCGATCTGACCGGTGCAAGCAACAAGAAAGCCCTGCGCACGGCGGGGCTTTTCTTTTTGACTGTACCGGCCTCTTCGCGGGCAAGCCCGCTCCTACAGGGCTATCTTGCCCGCGAAGAGGCCAGTACTGGCAGCAAAGGCTTCAGGTCCCTTGCGCTTCCGCCGCCTCATGCGCCTGGCGCAAGCGCTCGCGGCTGTTGCTAAGGTGCATGCGCATGGCCATCTTCGCCCCTTCGCTGTCACGCCGGGCAATCGCCTCATAGATCGCCTCGTGCTCATGCATCAGGCGACTCATGTAATGCGCCTGATCATCATGGGCCAGGCGCGCCGAATTCAGCCGGGTGCGCGGAATGATGCTGGTACCCAGGTGGTTGATGATGTCGGCGAAGTAGTGGTTGCCGCTGGCCTGGGCAATGCGAAGGTGGAACTGGAAGTCCGCCGACACCGCATCGGTGGCGTGGGCCGCCCCCTCGTTGAGTTCGTCCAGCGCCGCCCGCATACCGGCCAGGGCTTCGTCGCTTCGCCGCTGGGCCGCCAGCCCGGCCGACTCGATCTCCAGGGCAATGCGCAACTCCAGCACCGCCAGCACCTCGCGCAGGGTGACCACGGTGGCCGGGTCGATACGGAAACCGCCCGTAGCCGGCGCATCCAGCACGAATGTACCAATGCCGTGGCGAGTCTCTACCTGCCCGGCGGCCTGCAACCGCGAGATCGCCTCACGCACCACCGTGCGGCTGACGCCCTCCTCGGCCATGATCTGCGATTCGGTCGGCAGCTTGTCGCCGCGCTTGAGCTGGCCGCTGCGAATGCGTTCGGTCAGCACCGTGACCAGTTCCTGGGCCAGACTGCGCGGCTTGCGCCGGGTCCTTGCCTGTACCTGCTGCTCTGTCATTGCCCTGTATTTCACCTTGAAAGACAGCGCTCATCATAGCGCAAGCGGTTGTACGATCACATACACCCCGTGCGGTATTTATTGCCATCTTTGCAGTCCCTGGCCCCTGAAAAACGCACAGAATTCCTGGCCCATGACGTGCGCAAGCCTGTACTGTACGCCTCCACGCTCACTGTTCCATGGAAGGAATCTGCAGTATGAAAACCCTCGACCGCCTTTTGCTCGGCAGTGGCCTGCTGATCCCCCTCTGGCTGCTGGTGGGGGTATGGCTCACCGCTCAGGCCTACCCTGGCTATGATCACCTGCAACAGGCCATGAGCCAGCTTGGCGCGGCCGGTTCGCCAACCCACAGCTGGTCGCCACGGGTCAACAATTTCCCTCTGGCCCTGCTGTTTGCCCTGTTTGCCTGGGGCCTGGTGCGGCGCTGGCGCAGTTCGAAGCTGGCGCTGCTGAGTGCGGGCCTGGTGTTGCTGCATGGCATGGGCAGTTTGGGCACCGGCTGGTTCCCTTGCGACCAGGGCTGTGCACCGGCACAGCCATCTACCTCGCAGCAACTGCATAACCTGTTTGGTCTGCTGATGTTCCTCTCACTGACCTTGGCCAGCGCCGTATGGGCATGGCTGGGCAACCGCATTGCCGGCTCCCCCGCCTTGGCGCTGCTTTCCCTGGCTTGCGTGGTGTTGGCCATCATCACCGTCGCGTTGATGGGCCAGGCAGCGCAGAGTGGCCAGCTGTTCGGCCTCTATCAACGCCTTAACTACGGTGTTTCGGTGCTCTGGGTTGCCAGCCTGGCCTGGACAAGCCTGCGCAGGCCCTTGGCCAGCCCGCTGCGCATGGCTGTGACCTGACGGCAAATTGCTGGCCCACGGCTGCGGAAAGCGAAGGCAAACTCCGTTCTCTTTCAGATGCTTAGGACAGCAACATGCGAGTACTTCTAGCAACGATGGCCGGCTGCCTGCTGGCCACCTTCGCTTTCGGCGCCCAAGCCAGGGCACTGAGCCAGAACGATCGCCACACCTGCAGCTGGGGCGCGCAGATAGCCGCCGAGGCCCAACAGGCCAAGCTTTCCGGGGTGACCTTGTATGCCACGCGCAAGAAGCTGCAGGTACGCAAATTCCCCAAACCCTGGATGCGCATGACTGCCTTCGGCATTACCGAGCAGACGTACAACAGCCGCTCACGGCTCAAGCCGGCAGCGATAAAGCGGACTTACTTTGAGCAGTGTGTTCAGCATGCGACTGCAAGAAGATAATTGTTTTTTATCAGTAAATTACAGAGCAAACATAAACCCATTTAGTAGAATTCATGTGCTGTGAAGTGACCTCTATCGCCAGCAGCTTGTAAGCGCGTGCAAGAGTCAAGCATTTGTTAAGCTGATACAAGTCGCCAGAAATAACCAAGGCCATTCACCTGATGGATGAACTGCGCAAGATCGACCTCAACCTGCTGCTCGCCCTGCATGCCCTGCTCAGTGAACGGCACGTGACCCGCGCAGCCCTGCGCCTGCACCGCAGCCAACCGGCGGTGAGCCACGCCTTGGCGCAGTTGCGCAAACACTTCGACGACCCTTTGCTGGTACGCCAAGGCGGCGGCATGGCCCTTACCGCCCGCGCCCAATCCCTGGCACAACCGTTACAGGATGCACTGAGCAATCTCGACAGCCTGCTGGCCACCCCGCTATTCGAGCCAGCCAGGGCCCAGCGCCGGTTCCGGCTGTCGCTGTCCGACTACGCCTCGCGCATCATCCTGCCGCACCTGTTGCGCCACCTGCGCCAAGTCGCGCCCGGGGTGGACCTGGCCATCAGCCAGGCCAGCCGTGAAACCATGTTGGCGCAGTTGCTCGATGGCGAACTGGATCTGGCCCTGGGCCTGTTCCCCGAACTGCCTCAGGACATCACCGTCCAGCCCCTGTTTGCGGATCGCTTCATCAGCGTTGCCGATCGCCAGGCGCTGCCTGCCAGCGGCGGCATGGCCCTGGAAGACTGGCTGGCACGCCCACATGTATTGATGGCCATGCGCCCGGATGCTTTCGATGAAATCGAGCGCGCACTGGCCGCCCGGGGCCTGCAACGCCGTATCGCCCTGGCCATGCCGCACTGGAGTGCGGCAGTCGAAGTGCTGGCCGGCACCGACCTGATCCTGACGGTGGCCAGCCGCGCCGTGGGGTCGTTGCGCCAGCACAGGACACTGCGCCAGTTCACGCCGCCACTGGCCATCCCCTCGTTCGACTATCAGCAAGCCTGGCACAACCGCAAGGACAGTGACCCCGGGCACCGCTGGCTGCGCGAAACCGTATGGGCCTGCAGCCAAGCAGGGCGCTGATCAGTTTTCTTGCCCCTTCACAGCTGCCGTGGAATGGGCCGGTGACGCCGTTGCCCAAGGGCCTTGTACCAGCAACACTCCGCACAGGATCAGCACCACGCCAGCCACCCTGGCCAGGCTAAGCGGCTTGCCACCCAGCCCCATCGCCCCGTAGTGGTCGGCAAGCACTGCCGTGATGATCTGCCCTGCCACCACCAGTACCAGGAACCCTGCTGCGCCAAGTTTCGGGGTGAGTGCTGCGGCGCCGGCTACATACAGTGCCCCCAGCACGCCTCCAATCCATAACCACCAGGGCCCTTGCAAGGCCTTGCCCATGTCTGGTGCCGGTACCCGGATAATCAGCAGCGCAGCGATCACCACCAGCATGCTCACCGTCAACGATGTGAAAGCCCCCCACAGCCAGTGCCCAAGGGCCCGGCCTACCGCAGCATTGCCGGCGGCCTGAAATGGCAACACAGCACCGGCAAGCAACGCCATTGCCACAGGAAGCACCAGCAGGAGCATCGATTTACTGAACATGGCAGTCCTCATCCAAGGTATCGATGGCCACCATGATGGTGCATTACCCAGTACTGATAGAAATCAAAATCCTGCACTTGAACTATTCGTACCATGCATAGTGAAACATTCCTTCCGTCCGGCGTGCGCATGTTGTCTTAACCCTGAAACATCTGTGCTGTTGACTTACTAAGGCACCAAGATAAACTGCGCCTTATGAATACGCTTGAGAACAAGCATCACATCATGCTCGATGCACTGGCCGAGGCCCCCGCTGACGCCAGGCAGAACGTGCGCCTGTGTTTCGAACTGCTGTCCGCTGCAGCGGCCATCAACCGGGTATGCGCCGCACGGTTGGCCCGCCATAACCTGTCGGAAGGGCGGTTCGCAATCCTCCTGACCTTGCAAGGTGCAGGCGGCCGCCTGGCACCGCTGGAGCTGGCGACGCGCCTGGCAATCACCTCAGGCACCGTGACCGGCCTGCTCGACGGCCTGCAGGGTGATGGCTTTATCAAGCGCCGCAAGGACGCCCATGACCGGCGCAAGCTGAGCATCAGCCTTACCTCGGCAGGCATAGCGGTACTCGACGCCGTTTTCGCCGAACACACCGACTGGATCGGCACGATCATGCAGTCACTGGACAACGCGCAACGTGATGCCCTGTCCGCCACGCTACAGGCACTCTCGGCCAGTCCTGCCCTGGCACTGCCACCGGACAAGCACTGAACCCAAGGCACACCCGCAAGACCACATGGAGGTGGATGATGTTGCAGAATCAGAGCCTATTGGCCCGGTTTGGCAGGAAGCCCCGGGTACAAAGCGAACACGACCAGTCAAGTCGTTGCCAACCTTGGCTCGAGGCCTGCTTGCCAGCGTCGCTTTACCGGCGCCTGTTCATCCGCCGGCTTGCCAGACAGCCAGTGGCCATCGAGGGTTTCAGCTTTCGCCCATCGAAGACTCGGCACTGGGCCGTCGACTGGAGGATGTGCACATCAACGAGGCTGTGCACGTGCCTGGCCGGCAATCGACTGCACCGTGCCACTGCCATGGAGCCTTAGCCATGAGCGACGACCGAAAGTCCCTGATCGACCTTGGCCAACTGCCAACCCGCAACCTGGCCGAATGCCTGGCGGTGGATCAAGCCGCCTTGGTCAACGCCTTGACAGGCCAATTGCCAGCAGCATTGGTTGAGCACCTCGCTGCCAGTGCGGACCAGGCCCAGGCACTGGGCCTGTCAAAAAAAGTGGCGGACATTGGCCTGGCGCTGGGCAAGTGGCTGGAGCAAGCCGCCGAGTCGTTGCGCCAGCACGTGTTCGAGCAATGCTGCACGCACCCGTCCGATACCGTGCGCAGTTGGGCAGCGTTCGCCCAGGCGTACCTGTCACGCTCGCAGCCTGCGGAAGATGCCCTGCTGGCGCAGTTTCGCTTCGCCCGCGATGAGCACTTCGGCGTGCGTGAATGGGCATGGATTGCCCTGCGCCCGCGCCTGGCCCAGCACCTTGAAGCGGCCCTGGCGCTACTCGGCCGCCATACCGGCGATGCAGACCCGCTGGTACGTCGGTTCTGCATCGAGATCCTGCGCCCGCGCGGCGTTTGGTGCGAGCACATTGCCACGCTCAAGCAACAACCAGAAGTGGCCGAGCCGTTGCTGGTACCGCTGCTGGCCGAAGCTGAGAAATACGCCCAGGACTCAGTCGCCAATTGGCTCAACGATGCCAGCAAGACCCGCCCCGACTGGGTACTTCAGCTGTTTCAGCGCCATCCCCCGGCTTGCAAGGCCTCACAGCGCATCCAGACCCGGGCTACCCGAAGCCTGCGGCAGTGACACACCACAAGTCGACTACCCCTAACGTGCAGAGCCCCAGGCCTTGATCGAAGCCGCCGGCTACTGAGGCCCGCTCCCCGGCACCAGCCTGCCCGGACCGCAAACGGCCGATCGTAGGCGAGTAACCGAGGTCGGCAACGGCCGAGGTCAGCGCGAGGTTTCGACGCGCAGTACTTCGGTGTAGATCGCGTCGACAGTCTGGCCAACCTTGAGGTTCTTCATGCGTTTCTGCAGGTCTGGGTTCTCGACCTTGACCACCTGCAGCTTGCCCTCCGGTGGCAACAAGCTCACCTCATGCGTCTTGAGGTCGATCTTCTTGATCTGAGAGGTAACCTTGACCTGGCGGAACGCCTCGCCGCCCGGGTTAGGGTTTTGCTCGGTTGCACGAATGGTACCGGACTCTTCAGTCGCTTTCGGCGCCCCACCCACTTCCGGATTGAGCACATAGGCCACGGCGCGTGTCACGTAGATGTCGACTTGGTCACCGACTTTCAGGTTGGGCAGCGCCTTGGCCTTTTCGGTCAGCTGGAACGTCACATCCTTCTTCTCGTCAGGGCCTTTCACCGTGACTTGTCGGGTGGCCAGGTCGATAGCCGTTACCTGTGTGGTGACATGGCTTTCCAGCGCCTCGCTCCCGATGGGGATACCGGCAGCCTGTACCGTGAAGCTGGCAGCAGAGGCCAGCGTGGCAAGGGCTACAGCACGAGCGAGAGTACGAATGGGGTTCATAGGCGTGCTTCCCTGTGATCAAGTCCGAATAGGCGCGTGAAAGGCTCACGCGCTAACAAGCATAGCCATTACCTGCCGCCTTGCCGGCCCTCCCGGTTGGCGACACATTTCGTCGCAGAGATCACTGTTATAGCTAATACGAATTCTTTACACTTGCTTTACATTTGCAAATCATTACTATTCGTGACCCCGATAACAACAAAGAGTCGCCTGTAATGGCAAAAAGGTCTGTTGCCCCAGCATCCATTTCCATGCTGGGCCTGCTCGTTGTGCCTGCTGTCCACGCTGCCGCCCAAACCGATACGCAAAGTAGCCTCGCCCTGCCCGCCACCGCCGTCACCAGCGTCTATGAGCAGCAAAGCTACAAGGCCAGTGAAAGCCGCAGCGCCATGAAGATCGACGCGCCGCTGCGCGATATCCCGCAAACCGTCAACGTCGTTCCCGAAAGTGTGATCAAGGACCAAGGCGCACAGTCCATGGAAGACGTGCTGAAGAACGTGCCCGGCATCGGCCTGTCCAACGGCGACGGCCAACGCGATCAGGTGACCATCCGTGGCTTCAGCGCCATTGGCGACATGTACATAGACGGCGTGCGTGACGACGCCCTGTACTTTCGCGACCTGTCCAACATCGAGCGTGTCGAGGTGATCAAGGGCCCGGCCGCGGTGCTGTATGGCCGTGGCTCCTCGGGCGGGCTGATCAACAGCATCAGCAAAAAACCAAGCTTCACGCCCAAGCGCGAAGTCGGCATGAACGTCGACAGCGAAGGCAAACGCCGAACCCAGTTCGACACCGGCTGGGCCGACCCGCAAAGCAACCAGGCCTACCGCGTGACCGGTGCCTTCGAAGACAGCGACACCTTCCGCGATGATGGCTACATCGACCGCAAGGCCATCGCACCGTCGGCCTACTTCCGTCTCTCGGACGACCTGGAACTGAACCTGGGCGCAACCTACCTGTACGACAAGCGCCTGATCGACTTCGGCATCCCGGCCCTGGGCAACCGCCCGGTGGACGTGGACCGCGACAAGCGCTTTGGCTCTGGCGATGCGGACCAGGATTACGCCCGCAGCGAGGTGTTCTCGCTTACAGCCAGCCTGGACTACCGCATCAACGACAACTTCACCCTGACCAACACCAGCCGTTACTACCGCTACGACCTGGACCGCAACAACACCTTGGCCGACAGCAGCCCGACGCGCTTCGTCACCGCGCCCGACGGTGAACTGCTGATCAAGCTCAACCGCGGCAACGTCGCCCGCGATGAGTACGGTGTGTTCAACCAGACGGAGCTCAAGCAACAAGCGCAACTGGCCGGCATGCAGCACAACCTGTTGTACGGCGTGGAAGCAGGCTTTCAGGACAAGTACCAGCGCGTGCTGAGCCAGACCAACGTGGCCCAGGTACCGGTGTACCGTGATGCCTTGGTGCCGGTACCGGAACATGCCGCCAACCTGTCGTCCAAGGGCACCAACTGCCAGCAGACCACCGGTCTGTACGTGCAGGACATGATCGAGCTGAACGCGCACTGGAAGGCATTGGTCGGTGTGCGTTATGACATCTTTGGCCAGGAGTACGACGACGACCGCGTGCAAAACATCGACCTGGATCGTACCGACAAGACCTGGAGCCCGCGTGCGGGTCTGGTCTACCAGCCAGACGCCATCCAGTCCTACTACGTGTCGGTCAGCCGCAGCTATCAGCCTTCGGGCGAAGTGTTCGCGGTGAGCCCGAGCAACCAGCACCTGGAGCCGGAAGAAACCACCAACTATGAAATCGGCGCCAAATGGGACCTGCTCGACAGCCGCCTGTCACTGACCGCCGCAGTGTTCCGCCTTGAGCGCACCAATATGAAGACTGCCGACCCGGCCAACCCCAACCTGACCGTATTGGCTGGCGAACAGCGTACCGATGGCTTTGAAGCCACCGTCAGCGGGCATCTCACCGACAAGTGGCAGATCTATGCCGGTTACGCTTACCTGGACGCCGAAATCACCAAGTCCAACAGCAAGACCAATGGCGTGGCGAACGAAGGCCAGACCCCTACCCTGACGCCGCGCAACAGCGCCAACGTCTGGTTGGTACGTACCCTGACACCAGAGTGGCGTGTGGCCGCCGGAGCCAACTACGTCGACGAACGCTACACAGCGCTCGACAATGTGGTGGTGATGGCAGGCTATACCACCTTCGACGCCGCGCTGCTGTACAGCGTGCCGCAGTGGGATGCCGCGCTGCGCCTGAAGAACGTGTTCGACCGTGACTACTATGCCTCGGCACATGGCTCGGTCGACCTGATCACCCCAGGGGCACCGCGCACACTGGAAGCCAGCTTCAACTACCGCTTCTGACCCACGCGCAATGCCTGTCAGTCAGCAATTGGGCCGCTCTGCGGCCCATCGCCAGCAAGATTTGCCGAATTGACCCGATAGCATTCAGCGATTCCGCGTCACCCGCCACACCGTATTCGCCAGGTCATCGGCAATGATCAACGCCCCACGCGGGTCCACCGTCACGCCAACCGGTCGCTCCCGGGTCTTGCCATCCTCACCGCGAAAGCCCGTGGCGAAGTCGATCGGCTCCCCAGCAGGCTTGCCATTGCTGAACGGCACGAAAATCACCTTGTAACCCACCGGGTTGGGCCGGTTCCAGCTGCCGTGCTCGCCCACGAATACACCGTCGGCAAAGCGCTCGCCCATTGCCGAGGACGAGAAGTCCACACCCAGTGCAGCCACATGCGAACCCAGGCTGTAATCCGGCTTGATCGCCGCCGCCACCTTGTCCGGGTTCTGTGGCCGCACCCGCTCATCCACATGCTGCCCCCAGTAGCTGTAAGGCCAACCATAGAAGCCCCCTTCACGTACCGAAGTGAGGTAGTCCGGCACCAGGTCGGGGCCCAGCTCATCCCGCTCGTTGACCACCGTCCACAACTGCCCGGTCTGCGGCTGGATGGTCAATGCCGTCGGGTTACGCAAGCCGGTGGCATAGGGCCGGTGTGCGCCGGTCTCGGCATCGACCTGCCAGACCATGGCCCGATCGATCTCCACCTCCAGGCCGCGCTCGGTGATATTGCTGTTCGAGCCGATACCCACATACAAGAAGCGGCCATCCGGGCTGATGGTCAGCGCCTTGGTCCAATGGTGGTTGATTTCGGCCGGCAGGTCGGTGACCTTGGTTGGCGGGCCGTCGGCCTGGGTCTGGCCTTCCTTGTAGTCAAAGCGCACCAGCGCATCCTGGTTGGCTACATACAGCTTGCCGTTGGCATAGGCCAAGCCGTACGGTGCGTTGAGGTTATCCGCAAACACGGCCTGTACCTCGTAGTTGCCATCGCCATCAGCATCGCGCAGCAAGGTCAGACGGTTGCCACCCTTGACCTGGGTATTGCCCTTGGCCTTGATCTGGCTGGCGATCACATCCTTGGGCTTGAGCTTGGCCGCGCTGCCCCCCCCTGCCCTCAGCCACCAGAATGTCGCCATTGGGCAGCACCAGGCTCTGGCGCGGGATTTTCAAGTTGGTGGCAATGGCGGTGACACTGAAGCCCTCCGGCACGGTCGGTTTCAGTTCGCCCCAGGCAGCCGGTTGCGCAATCTTCATGCTCGGCAGCAAGCCGCGCTGAGGCTCCGGCAGCTTCGGGTCCGGGCCATGGGCCTGGGTCGGCTCGCCGTCGCCACCACAGGCACTCAGCAATAGCGCCACGCCCAACAGGCTAAATGCATGCAAAGGCTTCATGCCACACCTCCTGAACGCAGGTTGCTCAAACCGGTCCAGGCGGCCACCACCGCGAGCACTGTCACGATGACCGACAACACCAACCCAGAAGGCATCACCGCCCAGGCGTCCTTGGCATGCTCAAAGGCATTGATCAGCCCAAGCCCCCAAGTCACCAGCAGCAGCACGAAGTACAGCGTAGCGCGCCCGCCCTTGCGCTCGGCGCGGATCAGGTTGGCCAGCGCGAACAATAGTGCCAGCCCACAGAACACCAGGGCACCGGCGATCAGCCAGGCGGCGAAGTTGCTCCACTGAATCTGGTAGCTGTTGTAGTAGGCGATATCGCTCAGCAGCGCACCAAGGAACAACGGTACGCTGCCCGCCAGCAGCAGGGCATGCAGCGGGCTGGGCGTACAGCGGTAAAGGGTTTGATCAGGTGCGGTCACGGTGCCTCCTTTTCATTCAGTGACCCAGGGCTGATGGTCTTGCGCCATCAGGTAAGCGCGGGGTGCGCTTAGCAAAGGAGCCCCTTGACGCCCCGATAGTTCACCGCTTCGCTGTAATGAAATATCCTGCAAGGCATTTGCTGCCAAGCGCAGAAGGGGAATACATGAGCAGACCAAACGCGTACTGGGCCCTGGCCACCCTGCTCGGCCTCAGCCTGGCTCTCGCCGGCTGCTCCAGCAACGCCAGCAAGGCACGCTACGCCACGCCTGCAGTCGGCTCCAACTGCTTTGCCAAGGCCGTCCCCACTACCGGGGAAGGCGGCCTGGCCTGGGGCAATACCTTGAGCATTGCGCGACAGAAATCCCTGAATAACTGCGTGCGTTATGCCAGCCGCTCGGGAGGCACGCCCAGGACTTGCCAGGTAGTGATGGCCAAGTGCAAAAACTGAACATATAACAACCTTAAAGTACGAAACTTCCTACAAAAATACTGCAACTTTTCACACGATATTGCGCAAACACAATACATATACATTCAAATAAAATCTTACACTTTCAGCCTCGACCCAAAAGCAGCGATCGAGGCATTGTCTTTCACTTGAATTCCAGATACTTGATCGCCCGCGCATCTTAGCAAGTAAGTAGGAAACTTCTTACAGCATAGAGTCGGGCCTGAAATCCAGCACAGTATGAATAACGGCATTTCAGTCTTGTCAGTACTGAAAGTTGCCGCAGTGCGTCTCTGGTTCGAAAAGACTGTCTCTCTGAGCAAGGAGCTCGCATGACCAATGCCTCCGTCAGCAGCGCCACCTCCGGCCCTGCCTGCAGCGCACGCGTGCCCATCCTGCCAGTGCGCTACGCCATCGTACCCCGCACCGGCGACGCCCCCGCCTGCCGCTATGCCGATGCAGGCTTCAACCTGGAACAAGGCTTCGCCCCGCTGCAGCACTCGGCCTACACCCTCCGCGCTGTGCGCCCAGGCTATGTCTACGTGTTCATGAAAGGCCCTCTGGGCGAAAAGCTGGTCATTCATGAGCACGTCGGCGCGGGCCTCTACAAGGAGATGCGCTACCAAGGGCTGGAGGACGACCACCGCCGTGAGCGCTACCTGTCCGGCCAGAGCACGGGCTGGGTGTGGGCCGACACCTGCCAGGACACGGCCAAGGAAGTGTGGATCGGCTACAGCCCGC